>Ga0310039_10000146_pt1 | contig 69306 bp, 60 predicted proteins | sample Sb_taG_4_FD_200460 | JGI IMG/M metagenome (GOLD analysis project Ga0310039, IMG submission 200460) | Peat soil microbial communities from Weissenstadt, Germany - Sb_50d_6_BS metaG (v2) (version 2) | ecosystem: Environmental > Terrestrial > Soil > Wetlands > Peat | place: Germany: Weissenstadt...
GCCAAGGCGGTCGCCCATCGCATTCTTCCACAAGGCGAGGCGTTCCCAGGCCGGACCGTCCTCACCGAAAGAGGCAATCGTCGAACCGAGGTCACGGGATATGGTTGCGCAGGTTCCGTCCGGCGCGGGATGGCTGCTTTCGTGTCGGCCCTTGCGCCAGCGTAAGCCGGCTCCAACAAGATCGAGACTGCGGAAAGCAGGGCTATCTTCAGCAAATGGGAAGAAGGCGGCGCCGACATCGTGGAGATAGCCGGGGAGGGTCGTTTCCTCAGAATAGAGCGCGCCGCCGGGTCGGCCCTGGGCTTCGACCAGCAAGACGCGCCAGCCGTGTCGTGCCAGAGTGGCCGCCGCAACCAATCCATTGGGGCCCGCGCCGACAACAATGGCATCCACCATGTATGAGTCCCGAAGCGTGAGGCTGGAAGAAGGATACGGGGGCGTGCGGCCTCCCATCCAAAACCTCACCTAGACTCGACCTTCTGGGTACTCTCGTGAACTATGCTCGTGGGTACGTCTCTGTAGACGCTATTGTGCTTGGGGGGATTCCGCTCGAGCCAGATTTCCAGGCTGTTTGGCTCCGGCGTGCCGCCGTTCAAAACGGCATTGAGGAGAGTCTCGGCTTGGGGGAGCAGCTTGGAGACGTACTGGTACGAATCATTTTTTGGCGGGCCTTCCAGATCCGTTCTGAGCTCGTTCAGCGCCTGGAGAAGATAGAAGGCATGAACTTTCCAGCCTGCCTTGGAATCCTTGTTCGTGTCCTGATTCCTGAGACCGCCGAATTCAACGAGGAATTTGCCGAGTTGATAGGCGGCATAATCAGCTTGGTATTCATCGCATAGCTTCGATTGCAAACGGCAGAGCCCTACAGCGGCGGCTACCTGTTCGGACAGAGTGGGGGTGGGTTTAATCCCGTCCTTACCCATGATTCGCAGGAGAGCCAATGCCGTTTGCCTGTCGAGGACGATTTTCTTGTTGACGATATTGGCAACTGCCGGATAACGAGTTTGGCCAAGGGCTAAAATCGCTTCCTTGCGCACGTAGGGGATGGCTGCACGCTCCGCCGGCGTAGCACTGCTCGGCACCTCGATCTTTCGATTGACGTAGTCATAGAGCGCCTGCGCCCATTGGCTTTCCCTCTGCTGACTCTTGAACTTGACGGGATTCTCACCGCGGGCCAGGCCAAACAAATCTCTGAGGCCAAAGCAAGCCCAGAGCTTGACGCCGTCATTCTCCTTGGGATCCTGGATGACTTCCGCCAACACGTCCCCAGCGTCTTCCTGTCCGGTCGCAGCCAAGCGTGCCAGGATGCTCGCGGCGTTGACACGGGCAATTGGCTTGGGATTCTTGACAACCTCGTGAAGGCGTTCTGTAAAGCGTTTGCCAAATTCCTCGACAAAAGTCTGCTGCTGTGAATTCAGAGGTTTATGCGAATCGTGTGGATCCAGGACCTGGTCGAGCGCCTCCTTTACAAGCTGGTGCATTTTATTTCGGGCCGGCGCTTCTTGATTATCTTGATAGGTCAGTCGGTAGGCATACCATTGTGCCCCGTGGTCAATTACCGCCTCAGCGCCTGGGCTGACCGGCAATTCACCTTTTTGCATGGACTGAAACATCCTCACTTCATCCTGATCTGCGCGCCAGTCCTTAACGTTCAGCCTCAACTCTCCTTCCCCTGCATGGATGGCATTTTTTTTCTGGGCTTGAGCGGTGCTCAACCATAGGGGAGCGCCGAAGGACAAGACCCCCATTGAAACCAGGGCCGGCAGCCAGCAACGAGCAAGGAAGTTCATTGTGAAGACCTGAGGGTTAGGATTGTAATGGTCGGGTTGCTGGGGCAGAGACATGCATGAGGAAGCAACCAAGGTACTGTTTTCCAGACAATAAGTGAAGCTAACACGCATTCGTCGGCATTGTCAAGGGACCGGCAGGCCAGCTGCCGATGCAAGCCCCGGCCATGACGTAACGTGCAACATATAAGGCTCTTTAGCTGAGACGACGCCTGTGGGTGCTTGGTTCCATTCGACGACTCTCTTCCAGCTCCTCGATGGACCGCGGCCAATCTTGTTTTAGCAAGCGCGACAGCGATCTGTCGGCCAGCAGCTTGCCGTTTGTCTGACAGCGCGGGCAGTAATTAGTCTCATTGTCGGCGTAGCGAATTCGTTGAACGCTAGTTCCACACACGGGGCAGGGCAGGCCATAACGCCCGTGTACGGCCATTCCATCGCGAAAGGCTGTCACTTTTTCGGGAAATCCCGCGCCGACCTCTTGCCGGAGGCGGTCAGTCCACGCCGTCAAAGTCTGCCTCACCGCATGGTACAACCCGGTAATTTCTGCCTCGGTCATATTCTGCGTAAGTTGCAAAGGCGAGAGACGGGCGGCGTGCAAGATCTCGTCGGAGTAGGCGTTGCCAATGCCGCTGAACACGCGTGGGTCCGAGAGCACGCGTTTGAGCGTGTGGTTTTCCTGGATCAATGCCCTGCGAAACTCCGCCGGGCCCACCTCGAGAACTTCGATCCCCCCGGGATCGAGTGTTGCGAGGGCCTTCTCGCCCCGAACCAGGTGCAGGGAGGCACGTTTCTTCGCCCCTGCTTCCGTGAGAACGATTGTGCCGGTAGGAAAATCAAACGCCGCCAGGCCAACCCTCGCGGGCGCTTTGGCGCCGCCTTTCTTCCAGTGCAAACGTCCAGCGATCATTAAATGGAAGACGAGAAACAGATCCTCGGTCAAGGACAGCACGATGCGTTTTCCCATGCGGCGCAGACCGAGTACCTGCTTGGCTTCGACGGAGGAAATCGGCGGATCGACGGTGCGCACCAGGAAAGGGCTGGCGATCCGAACGTGCTCCAACTGTTGCCCTTCGATGCGCGGCCGCAGCTGTTCAATGTAGACCACGATGTCGGGCAATTCGGGCATAGTCCAAGGACCATAAGGATGATGGCGGCTGAGTTCGCTACTTCTGGGGATGCACGGGCGTTTCAACGACCGCGCTTCGGGCGATGTTTTCGACGTCTTTCTGGAGCGCCGGGAGATCGGTCGGTTGGAGCCGGCCGGCCAACGTCGCGCCGCCAGCAGCCTGCCGAATGACGTAATAGTCCATGAGCGCCCGCTGTCCAGCGACCTCGACATCCAGGGCGAAATGGTCCAGTTCCCGAGGAGAAGCTTGCACGCGACGCGGCTCGTCGACGCGTAGTACTTTTCCCTTCTGCTTCAAAAAGAATTCCCGAGATTCCGACAGGAACTGTGCCCCTGCCGGCACGCGCTCTGCAGGCTCCACCGTGAGCAACAATCCACTGCCCTTGGGCTCGTCGAGGGCGACCTGGTTGCCTTGAGCCGAGGCCACGTGCCACCGGCGCGGGTAAAGAAAGCGAATCCCAAGCTCGGTGTTGTCATACAAGAGAAGCGTATTGTCGGCATTCGGCTCGAGCGTCACGCCTTTGAGGGCCTCTTCGGTCAAGTCAGGAACCTGTGCATGGGCCTGGCGTGAGAGCACAAATCGGCCCTCGACGCTGCCGAGCACCTTGCCCTCCTTGTCGAGCACCGAGCTGATGCCGTGCAGCGACAGGTAGCTGAGGTGGTTCGATTCGAGATCGAAGAAGAAATAGCCGTCCAATTGTTGCTCGTTGGGGCCGTCTTCATTGGTGCCACGGACAGTCCCGCTGAAGGCAACCCGCGCGTGGCGGCGCTTCGCGAGGAGCGTGACTTGCTCCAGCCGGCAGTCTACCTGGCCCTTGTCGATACGCTCCATATCGGTGAGTTCTTGCACCGCCGGCACGCTCGCCGTCCAGCGGTCGCCCAGCGTCACGGACTTGTCGGGGAGCAAGCCGGCCAACGCAGGCGTGAAGACATCGATCCGAACCAAATCGATCTCCCTGAGGGTTAGCGGTCCATCGGGAGAGAAGGGCACCTCGGCATTCTTGTGCCGGAGCACGACCAGGCGGCGTACCTGCGGGCGGATGGTACTATCCTGCTGACGATCACCCATGGTGCGTTGGAAGTCGATGCGCCGGTAGATGCGGACTGTTTTGGGAACCTGGGCGCCTGTCGCAGCGTCCAAGACCCGCTCGTCATAATCGATAGCGCTGGTCCCTGTCACAGTCTGGTTTTTGTCCGGCGGCATCGACAGGCTGCCGGACAGTTCGACGCGCGTGCTGACGTGATAAACATAGCCCGCCGGGAATGCCTCGCGCAGCAGGAACGATTCCTCTGCACCCGCGGTGGTGGGCCATGTCGAGAGAATCCCCCCGACAAGAAACGCAAATGAGAAGTTGCCGATTTTTTGCATGAAAACCGCTCCCCGATATCTGGCCAATTCATATCTACTGCGTCGGGCCAAGGGAGCCTGCTGAAAAAGGGGTCTGACCCCCTACGAAGCTTCACTGATTTCCCGTCATCCTGGGGATCTGTCGCCGTTCGTGGAAGGGGTCAGACCCCTTTTTCAGCAGGCTCCCAGGAGGGTAGGGACGAGACCGCCTCGCGCTGACCACTCTGATTGTAACGGAGCAGATTTGCATCTAAGAAGCGGAAGCCGACCATTGGGGGCGATTTTTTAGCCGCGTGTGATGGAAGTTTACCGTTGGAGGGAGATTGGGGTTCTGGTGCTTTGTCACGTGCGATTTGACGCGATCCTGGTTTCGCCAGCCAAGCAGGCAGGAATGCGGCGTGTCCGGGATTGAAAATTGAAGGCCAGGAGTGTAAATTTATACATTATTCAACAGAACGAGGTCGGACTATGGATTCCCAACGGTACGGCTCGCCGCTGTTTTCGAACCACAAACCATTGCAGCATAAATGTTTGCAAAAATGTCGGCAAATCCGCAGGGAGAATCCCAGCCAACTCTCGTGGAGTGGTCTGCCGTTTGCACAGGAATCAAATGTTCAGCCAGGCTGCTCAGGAGGAAAATCAGGTGGCCGAACGGGCGAAGAACCTAAATGGATTGCGCTTTCAGGCTCTGAAAACTTTTCGGGATTTGCGGATAACCCGAACCTGCCAGGCCGCTACTGGCATCTAAACATGTAGGAACTGCCATTATCGGCAGAGAGTGGCTCAGATCTTTAGACTTTTTTGTAACAATTATTGGTTTTGCCCGTACTACCTTATAGGTAGAGCCCAGTCCAGAGCAAGAAGCCGCTGAGGGCCTCCGGGATGAGAAGAGAGCAAGGAGGCGCGTTGGCTGGCAACTCGGACGAAATCCCAGCATTCGTCAGGAGGGGCCTTAATTGATTGCGAGTTTCTGAAGGATAGTCGCTTGCAATCAAAAAGGAGTGTGTGTTGTGACTAATTTCAAAAATCCTGCTCTGAAGGAGTTGACGGATCAACAGGTTCGGTTCGCCCCGCCTGCGCGCCGGCTGGCTCAGCTAACCAATGCGGAGCACCTGCTCGCCGAGGTCGAGCCGAATAAGCAGTATCCGTACCAGTACATCTGCTTTCGCATCACGGAATACCGGCCGGATTCTTATCCGGACTTGTTGATAGACAGTCGCGATTTGGAGCACGACCTGTGTTTATTCATTGAAGCGCTGGCACGCTCAACGCCGGCCGTGCCCGTTGACGCCGTCGCGGAACCGGTGTTGACACTGGAACAGATCAGTCAGCAGTTCAACGTGTCGACCAAGACGATCAGCCGCTGGCGCGAGCGCGGCCTGACTAGCCGGCGCGTCGTGTGCAACGGCCGGCGTCAGGTTGGCTTCTTGCAGTCGGTGGTAGACCGGTTCCTTGCGACAAACAAAGCCCGGGTGGAGCGGGGCAGCCGATTCTCGCAGCTTTCCGAAGGGGAAAGGGAGGACATCTTGCGCCGAGCCAAACGCTTATCGCGCGTCAATAGCAGCACGCTTACGGAGGTCAGCCGGCGAATTGCGCAGCGCCTGGGTCGCTCTCCGGAAACGATCCGTTATACGATCAAGAACTACGATCGCGACCATCCCGACCAGGCCCTCTTCCCGGCAAACGTCGGTTCGCTCGATGCTGACACAAAACAAACTCTTTACAGCTCTTACCGGCGAGGCATCCCCGTGGAAACATTAGCCAAGCGCTTCCACCGCACGCGCAACTCTGTTTACCGCATCATCAACGAAGTGCGCGCCCAACGCCTTTTGAGCCAGCCGCTTGAGTACATCAATCATGCCTCCTTCGACGACCCGACGCTGGAGACGGAGGTCTTGGCCCGAATGCCGGGGCTCGATGATTATGAGAGCCAGCGGCAGCAAATGCGGATTCCAAAGGATGCGCCGCCGGAATTGGCCTCGCTGTACGAGACGCCGCTGTTGAACAAGGAACAGGAACAACACCTGTTCCGCAAGATGAACTTCCTCAAGCACCAGGCCGCCAAGCTGCGTGCCAAGCTTGACCCGGCCCGGGCCCGCATCCAGGACCTGGAACGGATCGAGGAATTGCAGAACCAGGCGACCGCGATCAAGGACCAGCTCATCAGCAGCAACATGCGGCTGGTGGTAGCGATCGCCAAACGTCACTCAGCCCAGACGGACAACTTCTTCGAACTGCTGTCGGACGGCAACATGTCGCTGATCCGCGCCGTGGAAAAATTCGACTTCAGCCGAGGCAACAAGTTCAGCACGTACGCGAGTTGGGCGATCATGAAGAACTTCGCGCGGAGCATCCCCGAGGAAAAACGCCGACGCGAACGCTATGTGACCGGGCACGAACAAATGTTCGAAGCCGCTCCAGACATGCGCAGCGACGAGCAAGAGATGGTCTCCTCGGTAGAGCAAACCAAGCACCGCGTCAACCGGTTGCTCGAGTACCTCGACCCACGCGAACGCCAGATCATCCGCATGCGAGCCGGTTTGGACAACTACTCGGAAGGCATGACGCTTGAAGAGATCGGCCAACAACTGGGCATTACCAAGGAACGCGTCCGACAGCTGAACGTGCGGATCATGGCCAAGCTGCGGGACATCGCCCGCGAGCAGAAGATCGATATGCCTTGATGCCGGTGCTCTTCGATTCCGAAAACACGCAAAGCCCCGCCTTTGGCAAAGGCGGGGCTTTTTGTTGGCCTAAAGCCGAACTGAGTGAGTGGCCCGTCCCTTTCGACCGGGATCAGTTTTCTTAACACGCCTCGGCAGTGGGTTGTTGTTCATCGAGCGTGATCCCGCAAGGTGTTGCGACTACCTTCCTACCTGGTCGCCGGCTTTCTCGAGCGCTGCGCGCATCTTCTCCAGCTTATCCGGGGAAAGCGGCCCGACCGGCGCTCGGGAAGGACCAATCGATAGGCCTAATAGCGAGAGCGCTGCCTTGACGCCGCCCGGAGCCGTTCCCAGTGTCAGGCTGAGTCGGATGGGATTAAGCCGCAACTGAGCAGCCTTGGCACGGGCATGGTCGCCGCGCTCTGCAGCCTCAAAGATTTCAACGCACAGGGCAGGAGCGATGTTTGCGGACGCGGGGACAGCGCCTCGCGCCCCGAAAAGTACGCTCGGATAGATCAACGTATCGCGGCCCTGCATGACGGCAAAACCCTCGGGAACCACCTGGATGTATTCAATGGTGTTTTGCAGATCGCCGCTGGAATCCTTGATGCCAAGGATGTTCGGAATCTGCGCCAGCCGGGCCACCGTATCCACATCGATTTTGAGACCGCCACAGGTCGTCGGGTTGTTGTAGAGGATCAGCGGCAGCGAAGTATTCTCGGCGATGCGGCGGTAGTGATCGTAGATTTCTTGCTGGCTGGGGCTCACAAAATAAGGCGTGATCACCGACACCCCATCCACGCCTTCGCGCTCGGCCATCTGCGTCAAGCGCACTGCTTCGCGGGTAGTCTCGGCTCCGGTGCCCGCAAAGACCGGCACGCGGCGTTGCACATGGGCGACGGCCGTCGCGATGACTTCCTGCTTCTCGCGCTCAGCTAAAGCATAAAACTCGCTGTTGGTTCCCAGCACGAAAAGCCCGTGCACGCCCCCCTGGATCAGGTGGTCCAGAAACCACCGGAGTCGCGGCAGGTCCAGGTCTTCGTTCGCCTGCATCGGCGTGGCCACGGGCGGGATGATCCCACGGATTTGCATAGTCCCTCTCGGTTTCTTTAGGAATCGTTGACGATGGCGTCGGCCTCAATCTCCAACAGGATCTCGGGAGAGATCAGCCGGCTGACCTCCACCATGGTGCTGGCCGGTCGAATATCTCCGAAAAACTCTGCATGCGCCTTGGCCACTCTTTCCCAATCCGCAATGTTCGTGACGAACATCCGCGTGCGCACCACATCCTTGAGCTGAGCGCCGGCACTGCGCAGTGCAGCCTCGATGTTGCGCAGGACTTGCAGCGCCTGTACATAAGGATCACCATGGCCAACGATGTTGCCCTCGGCGTCGGTTGCTGTTGTGCCGGATACGGCAATGAAGGAGCCCATGCGAACCGCGCGCGAGTAGCCCACGATGGGCTCCCAGGGTGTTCCGGTTGCGATGTTTTTTCTTGGCATGGCGTCAACCTCTAACCAACGTGGAGGGACTCGCCGGTATAGCTCGCCCAAAGGGCGTCTACCGGATGCGCGATCCAGAGATGCGGCCGATCCTGCTTCAGATACCTTCCAATTTGCAGGAGACAGCCCACATTGCCGGTAAAGACGGCCTGAATGTCGGCCGCAAGGATGTTTTTCGTCTTGCGCTTGCCAAGGCGCTCGGCCATCTCCGGCTGCGTGAGATTGTAACTCCCGGCGGCGCCGCAACATAGCTCGGGCTCAGCGAGAGGAACCAGCTCCAGGCCAGGAATCATCTCCAGGAGCTGCCGCGGCTGTTTGCGAATCTGTTGCGCATGACAGAGATGGCACGCATCGTGATAAGCCGCGCGTACGGGTAGCGAATGCTCCGGCCGCACGGGACCAAGCTCCACGAGGAATTCATTGACGTCGCGCACCTTGTCGGCAAATGCCCGGCCTCTTGCCGCCATCGGTGTGTCGTGCATGAGATGGGCGTAATCCTTGAGCATGGCCCCGCAACCGGCGGCGTTGACGATAATGGCATCGACCTGTGGCCCGATTGCCGATGAGCAGAAGATCTCGACGTTGGCCGAGGCGAAGCGTTGAGCCGGCTTCAATTGCGCGGCGTGATAGTGCAGGGCGCCGCAACAGACCTGCTCTCGTGGCACCCAGACATCGCAGCCGTTGCGCCGGAGCACGCGCACTGTCGCCAGGGTAGTTTGCGGAAACATCGCGTCGGCTGCACACCCGGTGAACAGGGCCACGCTAGCACGGCGCTTCCCCTCGGCAGGCAGCAACTCCGGCAGTCTGCCAGGGTGCCGGGTAAGACGGGGCAGCATGTCGTGCATCCGCCGGAGGGCATCCGGCAGGAGACGCAGCAGGCCCAAATCCGTTAGCAGCCGGTCGATCCCCGTCCGTTGCAAGAAGCGCGCGGGAGCCAGAGCCATCCTGGTGCGCCAGGCGTATGGTGTAATGCCAAAGATCAGTAGACGCTGGAGAAGCCCCATTGTGGCTGCTTCGGGCTCCGTCTTGGCCATGTGAATACGGAAGGGTTCGATCAGCTTGCCATACTGGACGCCGGAAGGACACGCCGATTCGCACGCCCGACAGTCGAGACAGAGATCGAGGTGGCGGCGAACGTCGTTATTCAAGTCGAGCCGTCCGTCGGTGACGGCACGCATCAGGTAAATTCGCCCGCGCGGGCTGTCTGCCTCGTTGCCCAGCTCGACATAGGTGGGGCAAGCCGAAGTGCATAGGCCGCAATGCACGCAATCGAGGAACAGCTCGTAATCGATGCCGGTGTTTTCTGCCGAGGAAGGAAGCGTAGGCAGGGAGGTCCGCGACGGAACTGTATTACCAGCAATCATGAGTCCTCGTCTCTCAGATGCCATCCACGAACCGCCCAGGATTGAATAACCGCCCCGGGTCAAGTCTTTGTTTGACGGCGTGCATCAACCAGCCATCCTGACGGGGGCATCCCCAGACCGGCAGAACCGCTTTCCACTCCGCAGGACAGCGCAAAATGACCAGATTGCCGTGCACGTTGGAAGCCGCCGCTTGCAACGTCCCCATCAACACCTTCGCTGCCTCGAATGTTAGATGATCGTCCGACTGACCGATCACAATGCCATTCCCGGCATGAGCCTGAAGCAGCAGTGGTTCATAACTGGCTGCAGCTTGCCGGCAGAAGGCAGCACAGGCATGAGGCGGCAGGTTCGTTTTGAACGTTAGTCTTCCACCCGGCCAGGCCGGGAACTCAACAAGAGCGCGCCAGAGCGATTCTGCAGAAGAAGTCTGGCGTAAATGGATACCGCTCCATCCTGCATCCGCCAATTCCCTGGTGACCTCTTGAACCTGCCACTCCACTGCCGGTCGATTGTCCTCAAAGCCAATTGCAACGACCCACGGCGAATCCGGGAGTGCGTTGTCAATCTGTTGATTGATGTACTGGACAGTTGCTCGGTTGAGTAGATCGAGACAGATCGGCCGAGTGCGCGAGCCGTGCAATCGATCGAGCACGGCTTCCAGAGCAGCGTCGCTGCAGGGGAGCGTCAACAAGGCTTGCTCCTCGGGCCGGGGCTTGAGCTTGAGCGTCACTTGCGTGATGATGCCGAGTGTCCCGAGCGAGCCAATATAGAGCTTGCATAGATCGTAGCCTGCCACGTTCTTGACCACGCGCCCCCCGGCCTTGGCTTCTTCGCCTTGGTCGTTCATCACGCTGATGCCAATGACATAATCACGAGCGGTGCCAAATCCATAACGGCGCGGCCCGCTGGCGTTGGTCGCCAGAACGCCGCCAAGGGTAGCGCGTTCTGCCAGAGGCACATCGATAGGCAGCCGCTGGTTTTCCTTGCCGAGCACGGCCTGCAGTTTTGCAAGGGTAATGCCGGCCTGAACCGTGACCGTCATGTCGCGCGCCGGGTAGTCGATCACGCGATCCAACCGACCAGTATCGACTGCAATGCCTGGCTTGATAGGGGGTAAGCCATACGCAAGCATTGTCTTGCCGCCGATCGGATAAATCGCCTCGTCGCGTCCGGCCGCGGCGCAAACCGCGTTGCTCAACTCAGCGATGTCCTGTGGCTGCACGACGGCGAGCGGGCCAAGCGTATCGATCAGACAGGTTTCTGTCATGGTAAGCCAGTTCTGCCGGGCTGGGGCGCCCACGCCGGATCGGTCTCTTACAGGGCGGCGCGTCGTCCCGCTTTGCTCGGTTCGATGCACGCCCCAGCAGTGGGAAAAATCTTGGCGGGGCTGCAGCGCCCCTCCGGGTTGAACGCCGACCGGAGCCGCAACATCATGTTGAGATCTTCAGGCGAAAATAGCTTCGGCATGAAATCGATCTTCTCCACGCCGATGCCATGTTCGCCGGTGACGCTGCCGCCGCAGCGCAGGCACTCTTCCAGAATCTCGTGGCTTGCTCGTAACACGCGCTGGACCTGTTCGGGATCGCGCTCGTCAAAGAGCACGATCGGATGGATGTTGCCGTCGCCGGCGTGGAAGACATTAGCAATACGGAGCTGATATTTAGCGCCGATGCGCTGAATTTCGCTGAGGATTTGCGGCAGCTTGGTGCGCGGCACGACGCCGTCTTGCGTACAGTAACTGGGCGCCAACCGGCCTACTGCGCCGAAGGCCTGCTTCCGGCATTTCCAGAGCAGCAGCCGCTCCGCTTCGCTATTGGCGCGGCGCACTTCGCGGGCATGGTTACGCCTCGCGATGTCGGCGATACGCTCGGCATCAGCCTCGAGACCCGCCTCCAGTCCGTCAACTTCCATGATCAGAACTGCGCCGGCATCCAGCGGGAAGCCAAAGTGGAAAGCTGCTTCGACAGCTTGCAGGATCAACTGATCCAGCATCTCCAAGGCGCCCGGAATGATGCTCGCGCCGATGATGTCGCTGATCGTATTCGTTGCATCCGCGACCGTTTCGAAGACACCAAGAAGCGTTCGGTACGCTTCCGGGTTGCGCGTGATCCGCACCCACGCCTTGGTGGCAATGCCGAACGTGCCTTCGGAGCCGACGATGACGCCGGTCAAGTCATAACCGGGATTGTCCTCCGCCGGGCCGCCCGTTTGCACGACGCGGCCGTCGGGAAGCACAAACTCCAACCCCAGGATGTGATTTACCGTCACGCCATACTTGAGCGTGTGCGGCCCGCCCGAATTCGTTGCAACATTGCCGCCTATTGTGCAGGCTCCCTGGCTCGAAGGGTCGGGCGCGTAATGATAGCCATACTGCTTAAGGTGATTGGTCAGCCAGAGATTGACGACGCCGGACTCGACAACGGCGTAGCGGTCGCGCGTGTTCACCTCGAGGATGCGCTTCATGCGTGTCAGCGCGATCATAACGCCGCCGCCCACGGGCAGGCAGCCGCCCGCGAGGCTGGTGCCGGCTCCGCGCGGCAGGAAAGGCACATCGTATTCATTGCACGCGCGGACGATTTCGACGACCTCTTCCGTTGAGGTGGGGAAGACGACCACGTCGGGTTTATTCTTCTCGATCGTGTAGCCGTCGCATTCGTAGACAAGCAGATCGCTGGGGGAGGTCAACAGGCCCGCGCCGCCGACAATTTCGCGCAGGCGCTGGACGAGGCTGGTTGCTCTAGAGATAGCCATTGGAGAATTCCGGCTCAAGCGGGGCAGGCGCGAAGAGAAGCTCCTTCAATAATGGGAACCGCTCTTGCGGATGTGAACCATGGGTTGGCCTTCGTTCAAGACCTTGCCGCTGACCACCCGCGCGAGCAAGAGCAGGTGGTCGCCCACCGGAACGCGCTTGGAGACTCGGCAGGCGAGATACGCGAGGGCCTCGCAGAGGACCGCCCCGCTGCCGTCGACATGCTCAATTTCCAGCCCGTTGAACGCTGGATCGCCCGGCTCGAACCCCCGGCCGAAATGAGCGATCATGTCGGTTTGATTATCGTCAAGGATGTTGAGCGTGAACGGCGCATCATCGTCTAGCCAAGCCACGATCGAGCGGTCGCGCTTCAAGGCCAAACAAAGATGCGGCGGATCGAAGGCGCACTGCTGCACCCAACTCGCAAGCATCCCGGTCTCGGCAATGCCGCTCTGGGCGGTCAGGATGAACAATCCGCTGGGAACCCGGCCCAGGGCAGCAAACATCTGTCGATCGGCCTCGGTCGTCACCTGCACGCTGTACCTCAAGGACTGCCGCGCGTAAGGAAAAGGTGTCAGGACCCTTTTCAGCCGTCCTCCACTCTGAGCGTTCTTCCGGCAAGGAAAAGGGTCCTGACACCTTTTCCTTTCCTATGCCATGGCCGGTGCGCCCACCTCGCTGCGCAATATCTCAGCTTTATCGGTCCGCTCCCAGGTAAACGCAGGCAGCTCACGGCCAAAGTGGCCATGTCGGGCCGTCTCGCGATAGATGGGTCGGCGCAGGTTCAACGTTTCGATGATGCCGCGCGGCGTCAGCTTGAAGTGCTTGCGGATCAGATCGGCAATGTGCTGGTCCGTAAGACCGTTCGCGGTAGTCTCGTTCGTATCCACCCAGATGCTGAGCGGGTCGGGATAACCGATGGCATATGACAACTGAACTTCGCATTCCGCCGCCAGACCTGCGGCGACGACATTCTTGGCGATATAGCGGGCCATGTACGCGGCGGAGCGATCCACCTTGGTCGGGTCCTTGCCGCTGAAAGCGCCGCCGCCATGCCGGCCGCGACCGCCGTAGGTGTCGACGATGATCTTTCGCCCGGTCAAGCCGCAGTCGCCATGCGGACCGCCTTCCAGGAAGCATCCGGTCGGGTTGATATGGCAGGTAATGACATCTTCGTCCTGAAGGTCCGGTGTGGCTCCGGGCTTCATCATGACCAGTTTGCCCTTGATCAAATCCGGCCGCTCGGCTTTCAGCGTGGGCAGAATCAACCGATCGATGAGGACCTGGCGGGCTTCGTCCGAGAAGTACTCTTGGTTGCCTTTCTTTGTCATCACGCTGGTGTCATGCTGCGTGGACAGAACGACCGTGTGAATCCGATGGGGCGTGCCGTCGGCCGCATACTCGACCGTGACCTGACTCTTGGCATCGGGGCGAATAAATTTCAATTCGCCACTCTTGCGCAAGCGGGCGTGATTCTCGACTAGGCGGTGGGCGAGAAAAATGGGCAGTGGCATCAGCGTGTGCGTCTCATCGCAAGCAAAACCGAACATCATGCCCTGGTCGCCGGCTCCGCCCAGGTCGACACCCATGGCAATGTGCGGCGATTGCTTGTGCACATGGCATTGCACCTTGCAGGTGTCGGCTGCGAACCCAATCGTTGGATCCACGTAGCCAATGTCGCGAACCGTGTCCCGGACTAGCCGATCTACGGTTGCCGGCGTCAATTCGGCCCGCGTGGTAATTTCCCCGGCAACAATGACCAGGTCGGTGGTTACCATGGTTTCGCAGGCGACCCGGCTCGTTGCGTCGGCGGCCAGGCAGAAATCGAGAACGGCGTCGCTAATCTGGTCGGCCACTTTGTCAGGATGGCCCATCGAGACCGATTCGCTCGTGAAAAGATATCGCTCCGTGCTCACCTGATGATTCCTTATGTTGAAGCAAATGGCGTGACCGCCCGCAGTTCTTTCATCGGACAACGATTATAGGAATAAAGTACGGGGAAGGGCAACGGAAAGAAAGGCAGAAGGCAGGAAGCGGGGGAAGAACGGCAGAGTGGGCAAGGGCACCGAGGATTGCAGAGTTTCCTTCTGCAACCCTCGATTGCCCCGCCCGCGGAGCCTGCTGAAAAAGGGGTCTGACCCCCTACGAAGCTTCACTGCTCCTCCACTTGGTTGGGGATCTGTCGCCCTTCGTGGAAGGGGTCAGACCCCTTTTGCAGCAGGCTCCACCCGCTGTTGTGCTCAGGCACACACTACGTCAGGACGGCAACGTTCCGTGCGACGGCTCGGAAGGCGCCGCTCCGCATCCGGCTCCAGGTGCTCCCGCAGACGGTTGCGGGCCACGTGCAACCGGCGCTTGATGGTGCCGATCGGCGTTTCGAACTCGCGGCTCATTTGCTTGAGCGAGCGGCCGTTGATGTAAAACGCCACCAGCGTCGCGCGATCGACCGGCTTGAGCCGCTCGAGACCCGCCCAGAGCTTGGCCTTCTGCTCGGTGCGGATAAGGTCCTCCAGCGGGCTCGTGACGTCGGCCTGCGCGTTCTCCAGGACCGACGGCTCGGCACCATGGACAGGGCCCCGGCGCGTGAGCCGGTTGATCGCCATGCGCTCGGTAATCTGCCGCAGCCAGCCAGCGAAACAATGCGGATCGCGAAGCTGCTCGAGCTTGGTCATGGCGTGAATGAACACTTCCTGGACCAATTCCTGGGCCTCGGTCGGATTGCGCAGGCGGGCCAACGCCAGGGCGTAGACAGTCGACTGAAAACGCTCGACCAACTCGCCGTACGCCGACCGATCACCGTCCCGGGCCCGTTCTACTATTGCTGTAATCTCATTCCAGAGCATGTTGCTGGTTCCTATCTCGATCCATGCCAAGGGTTCGCGACACCGCTGCAGAAGAGCCATGCTCGCCAAGGATCAGCGATTGGCGGACGATCTGCTTCTGCTTTCCAGTGACTGCGACAGTTGGAGACGTCGGGTAAACGCAACTCCGGGGATCGTTGGGCCTGCGTTCTGGTCCGGCCGGTTTTCCATCAAGACGAATGGAAAAACGGAACGAGGACGGAGAACAGCGGCCTGGGTCTTCTCGGAGAGAGTGCCCGCGTCTTTTGCTGCGTGGGAAAGAGTCGGAGATTCTGGATGGTTGATTCTTGACTGCGGGGCCGTCAGTCAGCCAATGCCTCCGGCGACCTGTCGATCAGCAATCAAGAATCTCGATCAAGAATCTATCCCCTCGTCCTTGCAGAGAGCGCCGCACCAGCCGGTGTTAGCCGGACCGGGCTTGCCTCTATGCGGGTTCTGGCCCCTTCCACGGCTAACAGACGCCAACATCTGTCGCTGCGTAGGGCCCCCGCGCATGAGGCTGGGAGGCTTGCAAGGACGCGAGAACTGCATCCGGGCCGACCGGCCCAGTCGGCGGCATCAGCCGCGCCGCCATCTTGGTCGGCGTGGTCATGCCGCCTGCCGGGTTTCTGTTCGGCGAGCGGATAGCACTGCGACTGGAGTCGCAACGAGAATGGCATCCCCAGGGTCTTCCCTGCGGCCGGATTAAAGCCGCTGCCCATCGTGCCCGTCACAACGTCGCGGACGACGGAGACGCCATTCAGCACCAGGGTGTTGCGGTTAATCACGGCCATCGTAGACCTCCGAAGATCAAAGGAGATAGGTTCGAACAAGCCCCGAGCTTCGCTCGGGAGAGATAAAAAGCGTAAGTCAGTTACCTCATCTTTAGATCGTGTCGAAAAACGTCAACTCCAAAAGCAATAATCGATTGTACACCTATTTTCCGCAATTGGAATAGGTGTACACGATCAGTTTTTCGGCTATACGATTCAATTAGCGTGAACCAAAGGGCCACGCACACTACTGACGAGCGCCGAGCCAAAAGGTTCGCAGATTTTTTGAAAAATTGGGCGGGAATTTTTCGGCGATGGGGCCGGTATCGAGTCGGCTGAACCAAACTCGCACCGGCGCCAGCCTTTAGAATGCGTGATTCAAGTCCAGATCGCAGTTCTCGTAGAGCAAGCTGACAGCTTGTTCTACAGCCTACGGCTATAGCGTCTGACCGTGCGGCCGAATACCGGCACGACGGGTCGCGGCGCCGCGGCTTCTGCCTGAACCGGTAGGCGACGCTCGAAGGCCTCGAAGCCCTCAATGCGTTCTTCCGCCAATTCCTTGTTGATGTATCCTTCGATCCCCGTAAGCTGCCTTCCCTGCTCCGGGGTCACAAAGGCGATGGCCACGCCGTCGGCTCCCATGCGGCCGGTCCGGCCAATGCGGTGCACGTAGCTCTCCGGGTCTTCGGGAAGATCATAATTGATGATGTGCGAGATATTGGTCACATCGATTCCGCGGCCAACCACGTCTGTCGCCACCAGATAGACGATCTTGGCGTCGCGGAAATCCTGCATGATGCGGTTGCGCTGCGTCTGCTCGAGATCGCCGTGCATGGTGGCGACCCGCTGATGTTCTTCGCGGAGTTTTTGGTAGAGCTCGTCGGCCCAACGTTTACGCTCACAGAAGATGATGCATTGCCGCGGATTCTCGCGAGCGATGACCCGCAGGAGCAACTCGAATTTGCGCTCCTCCGCCACCGTGATGTAAGACTGGCGGATGTTCTCCACCGTCAGCTTTGTCGGCGACAGATTGATGTGCACTGGATCGGACATGTAGCGGTGGGCAAGCCGCAATACAGGCGGCGGCAGCGTGGCCGAAAGAAGCAAGGTCTGCCGTTGCTGAGGACATTGCCTCAGAATCCTTTCGATGTCCGGGCGGAAGCCGATATCGAGCATGCGGTCGGCTTCATCGAGCACGACATAGCGAACCCGTCCCAGGGATAGCGTCCCTCGGGAAAGGTGATCGAGAATGCGCCCCGGTGTGCCGACGACGATGGCGCAGCCTTTTTGGAGCAACGTCAGTTGCTGGCGAAAACGCTGACCGCCGTAGATCGGCACCGCCCGGCAATGCCGGCTGGGAACCAGTTTCTCAGCTTCGCCGCCGACCTGAACGACCAGCTCACGCGTGGGTGCCAGCACCAGTGCCTGAGGCCCCGGCTCATTGCGGTCGCGCCATTGATTCAGAAACGGCAACAAAAATGCCGCAGTCTTGCCCGTCCCGGTTTGGGCTTGGCCGATGACATCACGTCCGCTCAGCGCCTCGGGAATAAAAACTGCTTGGATGGGAGTTGGCTCAAGGTAACCAGCACGCGCCAGAGCGGCAAGAACGGAAGGTGAAAGGGATAAAGCGTGGAACCCACCTTTTGGTTCCACAAGCAACGCTGTCGTCAAACAGACCTCCTCAGACGATTCAGGAACTTTAGCACTCATTTCAGTTTTCTTTAGTTGCTTTACTTTAAATCTTTGCGTTGATTTTGTCTAGGGGGCCTTCTTCAGCCGGGCGCCGAAGACTCACGGGGACCAGGAAGGTGATTTCGGCACGCTAGCTCCCGCTTCCAATCCTAAGTTGGGCGATGTAGAATCCGGGAAGGCACAAATAAGTCTCGATACGGGGTTGGCGATGTCTTCTGAGCATGCCTTCAAATGTCTGGCTGACAGCGCGGTCAGTGGCGACGTTTCTTTGGCCGAAGCGCTCGGTCAGCTAAAGGCTCTTGGCCATATAGCTTGCGCGGAAACGCTGCGTTTCCTCCAAATCCTCCAGAGTACGGCTGCTAATCGGTTGAGTCAGTCGCCGGGCAACGAGAACAAGGCTGTGCTGTATGGATTGTTGGCCCAAATTGATCTCCTGGCAAAGTCGTCCGGCTTCCTCCTCCCCGATCATCCGTTAGCCGAGTCCACGGCTACGAGGTCGGCCAATGAAATGTTCGGGAACGCCAGCTCTCCAAAACATGCTCAAGATTCGAAGAACGGAGCGACCGCGCCGGAAATATTGGAATGGGCGCGGCAACAGTTCAGCGAAGAAGAGATCCTCGCGGGCCTTCGCGAAGTGCGCGAAACGGGTGGAGTAGAACTACGGAACTTCATCCAAGAGCTTGAACAGATTGCTGTTGCCCGTGAGTGAATCCTCTGCCAGCCCAGTTCCCTATCGTGTTTCCTACTCAGAAAGAGTGCGTAACGAGCTGCGGCAGCTGCTTGCCAGGGCGAAAAATCGTGGATTGGGTGCAGAAGCACTCGCTGCCGTGAAAGAAATCGACAATCGCCTTCATATTTTTCCGCAATTCGGCCAACCTCTTCGTGATTTACGACTCGAAAATGCGCAGCTCTGGATTGGGACAGTCCCACCTTTGGTTGTGCAGTATGTCCTAGACGAACACAAACACCTCGTGATGGTGGTCGTCCCGCTGCTGCCCTTGCCTGGATCTGGGCTCTGACGAGTGTGTGCCAAGCTATCCACGGGCTAGCAGCGCTTGTTGCACCTTCGGTTTCTTGCTAAATTGCCAGCCTGCTCCAATTTCCGGCGACGAACGCTTGGAGGGTTGGCATGGCTGAACTACAAGAAGGTGCTGGCAAGATAGACCAAGGCGAGAGGTCCCGTGGGCCGGTCCGGAGGTTTTTGCGTAAAGCCTTACGCAACTGGCGGGAGCGCCACCAGCTTCCGTTCAATTTCGTCATCCACCTCTTCGGCATCCCCTTAGCGGTCGCCGGCGTGGTTTTGCTCTTCTTTCTGCCGTGGTACTGGGGGGTTGCGGGGATCGTGCTGGGTTACCTCCTGCAATACATCGGCCACGCCGTGGAAGGCAACGACGTTGGGGAATGGGCAGGTATCAAACGTATGCTCGGACTGCCTTATGTCGGTATTGCGCCGCGCTGGCAACAGCCTGGGACCGCATCGAAGTAAGACTCCCTGGCTCCATTCACTTTTCTAGATGGCAATGTCTTAACTATCCTCTCCTACCGCCTGATCCACTCGGTATTGTCCACCTCAACTCCCAAATCGTTACCCTCCGCATATTCGGCAAGATTTCCCTGGATGGTGACCAGGCAAGTGCCGATATAGCCATTAGCATTTCCGATTGCGCGCCCTTGTGCGCGTTGCATCAGGCGGGGGTTCTAGGGAGCCCATCAACGGATTCCCGACTGACCCAGCCGCCGGGTGCCGGAAGAGGGGTTTGCCTCAGCGGGGTGAAACTTATGCGCTGGAAACATGTGGTTGTAGGGCTCGCCTTGACCGTTGCCGGGGCGGCCGGTTGCAAGCAGCAGTGTTTCTTGCTGGAGCCTGATTATCAAGCCTACCAAAAGACGAGCTTGCCAAAGCTCGATTGTGATCCCGAGCTTTCGGTCCAACCCGCGACCGCAGCCATCCCCACTCCTTCCAACGTGTTCGATCTCGACCGTCCTATCCGCTATCTCTCGCTGTCTGAAGCGATCGCCATAGCTCTGGAAAACGGCACCACCGGTACACAAACGGTGGTCAATCCCGGGTTCGCCAATGACAATCTCGTGACCTTTGGCGGCCGAACCGTCGCGGGCTCGGACAGCATTCGCGCCTTTGCGCTGGATCCGGCGATCGTGGGACCGGATATCGAGTCGTCACTCTCCAAATTCGACGTCCAGTGGAATACCAGCGTGACCTGGAACACAACCGATACGCCCTTGCAGGGGCTCAACCAGTTCAACGTTGGTGAAACGGCCACGGCGACCACGTCCCTCTTGAAGCCTTTACCTTCCGGTGGCGTGACAGGCATCAGCTTCAGCACTCAATACCAGAACCTGACGAATCCGCCCCTGGGATTCACCGTCTTGAATCCTTCGTATGCACCGACCCTTCAGTTCCAGTTTGAGCAGCCTCTGTTGCAGGGCTTTGGCGTGGAGATCAACCAACTCCGGGCAACGCACCCCGGCAGCGTTCTGACACCGTTCCCGACCGGCGGCCGGGTCGAAGGCATCGTGATCACGCGGCTGCGTTTCGACCAGGCGCGGGCAGAGTTCCAAAGAGACGTGCACTTCATGCTGCTGAACGTGGAGACGGCCTACTGGAATCTGTATGGCTCCTACTGGGACCTGTACTCTCAGGAAGCGGCCCTCCGCCAGGCTTTCGAGGCATGGAAGATCAACAAGGCACGCTACGAGGCAGGGCGCATTCCCGTCCAGGATTTTGCCCAGACGCGCCAACAGTATGAGCAGTTCCGCGGCAATCGATTGTCTGCACTCGGACAGGTCCTCAGGAGCGAACGCCAGCTACGTGCCCTGCTTGGTATGCCGGCGGAAGACGGCAAGCGCCTAGTGCCAACCGACTCGCCGACATTGACTCCGTACCAGCCGGACTGGAACACTGCGGTCAACGAAGCGCTGGCGCTGCGGCCTGAGTTGATCCTGGCGCGCGAGGATCTCAAGTTCCGCCAGCTCGACCTGATCAACACCAAAAACTTGCTCCTGCCCGACCTGCGCTTCGTCTCCACCTATGGGCTCAACGGCCTGGGCACGAGCCTGGACGGCTCGGGCACGACCTCCAATGCCCTGCGCAGCCTGGCCTCCGACCGGTTTGTGGACTGGACGGTGGGCCTGCGTCTGAACTACGTGCTCGGCTACCGCGACGCCCATGCCCAAACGCGCGAAGCTCGGTTGAATCTGGAGCGCAGCTATTATGTGCTCCGCGATCAAGAGCGGAAGGCCATGTCATTCCTCGTAGACCAGTGGCGCGACCTATTCGAGTTCCACTACCAGATTGAAATTCAAAAGTCCCAGCGCGAAGCAGCAGCGGTCCAGTTGCAAGCCCGCTTCCAGGAGTTCCTCGCCGGCCGCGGCACACTCGATATCTTGCTGGAATCGCAGCGTGTCTGGGCCTCGGCACTGCAGTCGGAATACGACTCGATCGTTCGCTACAACAACGCTCTGGCCGGCTTCGAGTTTGCCAAGGGGACCATCCTGCAGCGCGACAACGTGGCGATCTCCGAGGGGCCGTTGCCCCAGGCCGCCCAGGTGCGTGCCACCGAGCATCTGCGCGAACGGAACAAGGCGCTCGTGCTGTTCGAACGTTCGAATCCAGTCAATAAGGCTCCTTGTGATTTCGAAAAAGGAAACTGGGGGATCGCGGATCTTCCCAAGAACGACGCGCCGACGATTCCTGCCCTGCTTGAAGGCAGGGCGCCGCTTCCAGAGATCAACGAGCCAATGCCTACGGCAAAACCGGTGGATAGGACCGCCACCAAGCCGGATAACTCGACGAACTCTGCTACCCAGTCCTCCGTGGGGAAAATGTGGTTCGCGCCGTCCACGCCCAGTTCGTCCACGGGTTCGATGGCGGCACCTTCGGATTCGCCTCGGACGCTGCCCTCGTCCTTCCCGAGTGCCGACAATCCGCTGCGTAACATGCCCTCTGTCCCGCTGCCGACCGACATCGGCGGAGCCAGGATGCCCTAGAGAGTGAAGATCCCATCGCAATAATCGCGGCCTGGCCAGATCGATCAGGATCTGCCCAGGCCGCCTTCGATTCAGACCTATTCTTTGGGCCCGTCATTTCCCACAATGGCCTCGTGAAGATCTTCCTTTACGAATACACGTGCAGCGGCGGATTCTCCTCCGATCCACACGCTTTGCCTTTGTGCAACGAAGGCTGGGCCATGCTGTCTGCGCTGGCCAAGGATTTTGGACGCATCCCCGGCGTCGAAACGATCACCCTTCTCGACCAGAATTGTCCCCGGCAACTCAGCGGCTCGATTCGCCGGCTTTCCCCCGAAGAGCAGGAGCAGATCGTCTTTCAGAATTTGGCGAGTGCGGCGGACTACACGCTCATCGTTGCCCCGGAGTTTGACGATCTTCTCCACACACGTTACCGGTGGGCGCAAGATGCGGGCGGCCGCGTTCTTGGATCTTCTCCCGAGGCGCTCAGACTGGCAGGGGACAAGCTGGCTCTCGGGGCGTTACTCCGCAGTCAGGGGATCCCTACGCCAGAGTCCGTTCTGTTTGACGACCATGTACCGGCTGGGGGGCTGAAGTTTCCTCTGGTTCTCAAGCCGCGCCAGGGTGCCGGCTCGCAGGTTACATACCTCGTCGGACAAGGCGACCACCTCTCGCGATCCATTCGTGATGCTCGGTCAGAAGGCTGGCGCGGAGAATTCCTGCTCCAGCCCTTCGTTCCGGGCCTGGCGGCGAGCGTTGCTCTGCTCGTTGGTCCGAATGCCTGTAGTCCATTACTGCCTGGCGCTCAGCACATTTCTGACGACGGACGGTTCCGGTACCAGGGTGGCTCCCTGCCGTTGCCATCGCCGCTGGCCGAGCGCGCACTGCAGCTCTCGGAAAAAGCGGTGAACTGCGTTCCCGGTTTGAAAGGTTGGGTTGGCGTGGACCTGGTCCTGGGTGAAGCCCAGGATGGTACGCAAGACTTTGTCATGGAGATCAATGCCCGCGTTACGACTTCCTACATCGGCCTTCGAGAGCTTGCTGAGAACAACCTTGACGAGGCCCTTTTGCAAGTTGTGCTTGAAGATCGACTCCCGGACCTGCGTTGGAAAGCTGGAATGATCCGGTTCAGCGCCGACGGGTGCATTTTCTTCACTCCGCCGGGCGGCTAGCGCATCTTCAACGCTAACTTTGGGGGTCCGAGCACGAAGCCGGAGAGAAACGCAAATGGATGTCATGTTTTGTCATGTAAAAGGGGGGTAGCCAGACTGCTTGTCTGACAGGCTCTTCTAATCCGCAACATCAACAAGGCACATAGGTTACGCCTTGTCAACTTTGAAAGGACCGTGGCAGGGCACCCTGACATTTGTCATGTGTACAAATGAACACATATTCGGCAGCTTTGAATCCATGCCCTTAGCCCAAAATCAGGACTTGAGCACCCATTAGTCAGCCACCCAGGGCGCCCGCCGCTTGTCGAAAAAGGCGCGCAATCCTTCCCGGCATTCGTCCGTCAGGCGTGGCGCTGCGCTTGCCTTGGCGCCTTCCTCGACGGACAGCGCTTGCTGGGAGAAGCGGTGCAGAAGAGCCTTGGTAGTCGCCAGGGCAAGGGGACCTCCCTCGGCGAGCTGCCGAGCCCAGGCGTGCGCCTGCGCCATCAACTGGTCGGCAGGCACAACCGCGTTGATCAGACCGGCCCGTAACGCCTCTTCGGCGCCCATCAGCTCGCCAGTCAAGAGCAAGTATCGAGCAGTCCGCTCGCCGACGTGCCGGAGAAGATGCGGCATCACCATGGCCGCCACCAAGCCGCGGCGCACTTCCGGATATCCCAGGCGCGCCTGCGGCACAGCCAGGGCAAGATCGCAGACCGTCGTGAGACCGGCGCCGCCCGCGACGGCCGGACCGTTGATGGCGGCTACGGTTGGCTTGGGCAACGTGTAAATGAGGTCGAAAAGCTTGGCGAGCTGAAAGGCATCGTCCCAAATGTCTACCTGGGGCGTGGCTTGAGGCTTCTGCATTCCAGGTTCTTCCAGGTCGAGGGTAGCCGCCAACTCGGCCAGGTCCATGCCCGCGCAAAACGCGGAACCGGCTCCCGTCAGGATCACGCAACGAGCAGCGAAATCGTCCCGCGCTCGCTCAAATGCCGCGCGGATCGCCTGGATCAGCAGTCGGCTGAGGGCGTTGAGACGCTGCGGCCGATGCAGCGTGATCACCACGGCCGGCGGGCGAGCCTCGTAGAGAACCAGATCTTCGGTCATGACTCTCCTCAGGACGTGGGTCGCAGCATCGTTTCATAGTTTTCAGGACGAGCAATGCGCATCTGCAGCAAGGCCAGAGCGTATGTCTTTCCCTGGGTATCCACGCGCAAGGAGCGACTCGCGCCCCCCGCCAGGACGTCGTACAACAAGAAATTCACTGCAAGCAGGTTGGGAGCTTCGTAGCGCACGACCCGTGTGGGACTTAACGGTGCAAAATAAGATTCGACTCTGTCAGCGGTCAGATTCTCGATCAGCCAGGTATAACCGGCAGGCGTGTAAGCGAGGATTGCCACGTTGGCGTGATTGCCCTTGTCGCCACTGCGGCCATGAGCGATGTCACCCAGTGGAATCGTTGTTTGATCCAGCATCGAAGGCTGCTTGGATGCCCGGGTCTTATCAGCCATGAACGTACACCTCCGGCTCCACAGCGCTTTTGGCCAGGAGTGCAGGCCAGTAACTGAAGACTTCGCGAACCGGCGGCCGGCCCGTCGCGTATCCTGCCAGACCAGGCGGCCCTGAGGTAATCAAGGGTGCGAACTCCTTGGTAAATCGCTCCACGGCGGCGCGGCGTGGGTCTCGAACCGTCACGCGCAGCACAACCTCGGGAGCATCCGCCTGGGATGGAAGCACGCCGGGTAGACAGTCCCCAGATCCCAAACACTCTATATTGCTCTGCTCCAGCTCGACGCCGGCTCTGCGCAGCCGGCTGAGGATCATCTCGCCGCAGAACTGTGCTTTATTCCGCGCGTCTGGACCCATGACAATCAGGGTGCCGCTCGAAGTAAACCCGTCGCCATAGGCGATCGAGACCTTGTAAGTGTCGGTAGCCGGTTTGCCACGTGCTCCGCGAACAAGCGTGGTATCGCGCGCGCTGTTCCCCAGCGACACGCTCGTAAAATCAGCAACCACATCGGGCGTCAGATACTGGCGCGGGTCTCCCACTTCATAAAGCAGTTGCTCCCCCACCGTTTCGCGATTCACGGCACCGCCCGTCCCGGGCGGCTTCGTGATTCGGAAGGTCCCGTCCGGTTCGATCTCGGCGATTGGGTAACCAACGTCGGCCAGGTCAGGAGCCTGCTGCCAGTTGCACCACAACCCACCCGTTGCCTGCGCGCCGCACTCGATCAGGTGCCCGGCGATGGTGCCCGCCGAGAGTCGGTCCCACTCCTGCCAGCCCCAGCCCAGCTCGTGGACGGCCGGCCCAAGCGTCAGCGAGGCATCCGCCACGCGGCCTGTAATAACGACGGAGGCGCCTTTTTCCAGGGCCGCGACGATCGGACGGGCACCGAGATAAGCATTGGCGCTTACGACTCGTGATCGGATCGTCGAAAGGGCCGCGGCCGTGTCCAGGTTTGCCAGCGCGTGTCCCTGGCCGAGAAGCTGATCTAGCCTGCCGAGAAGATCGTCACCACGGACGACGGCGACCACGCGGTCCGTGAGCCCTGCCTGGTCCAGGATCGTCCGCGCCCGCGCGGCGCAACTGGCGGGATTCATGCCGCCGGCATTGGTAATGATCTTGAGGCCTGGCTGGCTCTTGAGTGCAAGGCCGAGCTTTTCCAGGACCTCGAGAAAATCGGTCGCAAAGCCCGCCTGCGGATCGCGCTGCTTCTGCAACGCCAGAATCGACATCGTCAGCTCGGCGAGGTATTCGAGAGTCAAGTAATCGAGCCGGCCGCGCTCGGCAAGGATCACCGGAGCGTCCAGGTTGTCGCCCCAGAAGCCGCAGCCGTTACCGATGCGAACCTGCTTCAATGCCGGGCCTCCTGTTCGTAATGACGGACCGGGGCTAAGAGTCTGTCCGACAAGCTCTCGCCTCTCCCTTGTGAGCCTGCTGAAAAAGGGGTCTGACCCCCTACGAAGCTTCACTGATATTCCGCTTTCTAGCGAATCTGTCGCCATTCGTGGAAGGGGTCCGACCCCTTTTTCAGCAGGCTCCTTGTACTCAAGGGAGAGGGGTCGGGGGTGAGGGTTTTAGACTACCCAAGACTCCCTAAGCCCCCTCACCCCAACCCCTCTCCCCCGAGTACGGTGGAGAGGGGCTTCTCGGACAGACTCTAATTTCCAATTGGACAGATCGGGAAGAATCCACGCGATCGAATTCCCCCGCATCGTATCATGTTGCATTTTCCGCGACGGCCAGCGCGAGCGCCAACCGGCACCCTTTGATGAACTCGGGTACGTCGACGAACTCTTCCACCGTGTGAGCGTTGTTTTGCCCGGCGCCGAACGTGATGGTCGGCACTCCATGCCGGACCAGCCAGTTGGCGTCGAGCCCGCCATTGGTTGAGCGCAAGGTCGGTTTCAGGCCGATGCGCTCGGCCGCGGCGACGGCGTGGCGAACCACAGGGGCCGTCAACTTGAGCCGGAATGGGTAGTAGTCGCGCCTTGCACGGAAGCGGACCTTCGCGCTCCGCCCGCGATGATCGCGCACCTTGCGGGCGGCCGCCCGGAAGGCAGCGCGGTAGGCGGCGGTGATTGCCCGTACGAAGCGGGAGTCGTGGCTGCGAGATTCACCCCGGACCTGCGCGTAATCCGTGACAACATTTGTGGCCACCCCGGCACTCTGGCCGTCGCGCCCGCCCACGCTGCCGATATTGGCGGTCCCTTCGCGGCGACCTCGTTTGATTTTGCCAAACCACCCATTCTGGTATGTGTCGGCCAAGGCCAGCGCGGCCACTGCGGTAGCCGATACGCCGCGCTCGGGGTGAACGCCAGCATGCGCAGCCCGGCCAACGATTTCTGCTTCCCAGCGCTCTGCTCCAACTGCGCCGATGGTGATCTCCGCCGGCATGCTGCCGTCCACGTTGAATCCCTCTACGGGATTGCCAAGCTCGGCGGGATCGACGTAGCGAGCACCCCAGAGTCCACTCTCTTCGCGAACGGTGAAGAGCAGGGTGAGCGGAGCGTACGGCAACTTCTGCTCCAACAAAGTCGCCGCCATCGTTACCAGGCAGGCGACTCCCGTGCGATTGTCTCCTCCGAGTGCGGTCGGTCCGTCTGCAACAATCCGGTCCCCCTTTCGGACGGGCTTCGCACCAGCGCAAAGCGGTACCGTGTCAAGGTGGGTCATGAACAGGCGCCGCGGACCGGGACGTGTCCCCGGAAAAGTCACGATCAAGTTGCCAGTCTGTGTGGGAAAAGGAATCCGTTCGTGGGCTTTGTCGAAGCGAATTGACCTGCGCGAAACGCCCGCGTCGATCAATGCCTGGACGACTGCTTGACCGATTGCCTTCTCCTGGCCGGTCACGCCTTCAATCGCCAGAAACCCCATCAACCGAGCCACAGCCCGATCAGCATCCAAATCAATTTCCAGCGCGCTCATACGTCCTTCTTTCTCAGGTGGTCCCCGCTCATTCCTTCAGGAACAATCTTAGTGCCTATCCGAATAACGGGGACAGCACCTTTGAATTAGAATAGGATCAATTCAGAATGACCGGGCAGGCCTTGGGCAACATCATGGGGCGGCAAACGGCCCTGGGTCTATAGGAGGCGGCTAATGCAATCCCGGCACAGGCGAAAACTGTTGGTAACGACAGCCATAATTTTCGTGGCAGCCGGCCTGGCGTGGTTTCTGATGCCTTCACCCCTCTCTCCGACCGAGCAGTCGCTTGTCGGGGTTTGGCTCGAGCCGGCTCGCTCGGGAAGGCATGCCCGATTCCTCATCGAGTTCCACAACAACCGCACGTGCATCCAGCGCCCCATGGATGGTAGCGAGATGGGGACCGCCCTTTATGCTCTTGGAGGGACGTGGTGCGTTGAGAAGGAAGTCCTGATCTGCCGCTGGGGCAGTCGCAGAGAAACCCTAGTCCCAGTTCGGGCGGTGTCCGGCGGGGCGAAGCTGGGGAGCGTCCAGCTTCCGACTCTCAAATGGTTGCAGCCAATGAAAGGTGAATTGTTGCGCGTGGCGGAAGACCAACTAACCATTGAGTGGCCGGGCGGGGATGTCGACACTTGGAATCGCTATCCGGAATAGTGCAGCCGGAGTCAAACGCTGGCCTCCATCCTCCAACCAGAGCTACATGTGCCTATCAAACAGGATCACCGCAGGAAGACTCCGGCTGCCTTAGTTCGAGTTTCGCAGATTTTGAAGGGTTGGCGGAGTGAATTGTTGATGAGGGGAAAACAAGAGCGGCGGAATAGCGCCGCACTCCAAAAGTGACTTCTTTGGACTGCGGCGCTTTTCCGCCGCTTTTGTTTCCTCTATTTGCAAGGCCCTAAGTTCGTGTTCCGCACATTTTGGGCGACTATGGGTGACCAGGCTGTTGGCAACGTGGCGCGTCGAATATAGCGGGCTTCGCCTGCCGGCGCAGCGCCGAAAGCTCGGCGCACATGTATCTGTCCAGTACCGTTTTTGTGACTCTCTTTTGCAACCAGAAGTCGCAATAATTGGAAACGACGGCATCGGCTGCGCGTTCGCGCATTTTGCTGCCTAGAAAATGTGCGAAACACGAACTAAGCCTCTGCCAATCGATCCAAGGTGCGCTGCCAATGTCTACGAAGCCCGTGAATGCCTCCGGAGCCCCGCAAGCATTCTGGCTATGGGTCTTGTGCCTCGTCGGACTCGACTACTTCAGCAGCTTGGGTTACCAGCCGTCGATCGCGTTCGAAGCCGCCGGACCGGCCGCACCGCTCGCGACCGTCGTGCTCGTGATCGTCACCTTGTGCGGCGCATTCCCCGTCTATGCCTACATCGCGCGCCGCTCGCCCAATGGCCAGGGCGCCACCGGACTGCTCGAACGGACGGTGCATGGCTGGCATGGGAAGTTCCTGGTGCTGGCCCTGCTTGGCTTCGCGGCCACCGACTTCGTCATCACCAGGACTCTCTCGATAGCGGACGCCGCCGAGCACCTGATCCATAACCCACAGCCCGCCTGGCAGCGGCTGCTCCAAGTCCTGGGCACCGCTGATGACAGTACCAGGCAGCTTCTTCCTTTCGCCTTTTGGCGCGACGCCCTGGGGCATTGGAATCCTCGGCTTCTGGTCGCCTTGATCCTGTCCGTGCTTGGTTTCATCTTCTGGTCGATCTTTCGTCGCGGGTTGCGCAGAAGGGTGCTACAGCTTGCGGTGGCAATTGTCGCCAGCTACCTGCTGCTCAACGCGATCGTTATCGGCAGCGGCTTGCTTTATCTGACGAGGCATCCGCACCTGCTGGGCAACTGGTGGCAGGAGTTGACGCAACCACAATCTTACGGCGAGCCGAGCATGCTTTGGGGCGCGAACTGGTGGTCGGTCCTACTTCTCAGCTTGCTGGCTTTTCCAAAAATGTCGCTGGGACTGAGCGGCTTCGAATTGAGCATGGTGGTCATGCCCCTGGTCAAAGGCCATCCTTCCGACAAACCAGAAGACTTGCAGGGCAGAGTCCGAAATGCACGAAAGCTGCTCTATGTGGCGGCAGCGATCATGTCGCTCTATTTGCTTGGCTCAACCATCGTGACGACGACCTTGATCGCCCGGAACGATTTGCTGGAGCATGGACCGGCCGCCAATCGCGCTCTCGCCTATCTGGCTCACGGCAGCCTCATGGGCGACGGCACGGGGGCCAATGCGCTGAACTCTCTTTTTGGCGAGACCTTTGGCACCATCTACGATTTCGTCACCGTGATGGTCCTCTGCCTTGCCGGAACCAGCGTCACACTGGGGCTGCGCAGCCTTGTCCCGCAATACCTGCATCGCCTGGGCATGGAGCTGACCTGGGCCCATAATGTCGGCGCCATTCTGCACTTGTTCAATTGCGTCAACATACTAATTATCGTCATCTTCCGCGCGAGCGTGACGGCTCAGCGCGGCGCATACGCCACAAGCGTGCTGGTGTTGATCGGCAGTGCTGCCCTGGTCGGCGGCCTCGATCTGTGGGAACAACGGGCGGGAGATCGTGTTCGAAGACTCCCCTGGTATTTCCTGTTCGTGGGCGCGCTTTTCCTCGTATCGGCGTTGGCGGTCATCCTCGCCAAGCCCGATGGGCTCCTCATTGCCCTGTCGTTCATTGCAGCGCTCCTGTTGTCCTCGATCATTTCACGCGTACTCCGCAGCACGGAGCTGCGCTTCGAAGGATTCGAATTCCAGGACGCTCAGTCGCAGTTCCTTTGGGAGTCCCTGAAGTATCTGGAATTTCCGATCCTCGTTCCGCATCGCCCCGGGCAGCTATCGTTGCTCGCCAAGGAGGAGTCGATTCGCATGCGCCACCGCCTGGCGCCGGACATCCCTGTCGTGTTTGTCGAAGCCAAGCTTGGTGATGCGAGCGATTTTTACCACAAGCCACTGGTTTGCGCCGTTCAGGAAGACGGACGCATTATTCTACGGGTCACACGCTGCACCTCGATCGCTCACGTCATCGCGGCGGTGGCCCTGGAACTCTCCCGTGTCGGCAAGCCTCCGGAGATTCATTTCGGTTGGTCGGCAGAGAGTCCGGTGACCGCAAACATCAATTTCCTGTTCTTCGGCCAAGGAAACATTCCGTGGATGGTGCGCGAACTGATCCGCAAGGCCGAGCCGGTGCCGGCGCGTCAGCCGCCGGTCGTCATTGGATGACCCTGTTTGCCAAAAGGTGCCCGGAATCTATAATCCATTCTTTGTGCAGCCTAATCTCCTGCCGCTCGGCAGGAGAACGGGGGAACCATCAGGCCGGCGGAAGCCGGTACAGGGGCAAAGATTCGGCGCGGCCGGATCGGAGCACTTTCAGGCTCCAGCCCGTCAGCTAACCTCGTCGGCTGGCGCGAGGCGCGCCGCCTCTGCCGTCTTGAAAGGGCACACCCGTCCGCTCGTTACGGCGAAGAGCCCGCTTTCTTGTGGACCGCTAATCCAAGGACTGCCTCATGTCCGCAGCAGCGGGATCGTCGAACCCTTCCGGCGGCAATCGCCTTGTGCAGGCCGCTCGCGTGATCATCGTCAGTAGCGTGATGTTCACGTTCATTTCCTACTGGCGAACCGCCGCGGTGGTTCTGTGCGACCTGGCCAGCACCGCCTACTACATCGGCGGCATTGTCGAACAGGCGATCGGTCCCGCGGCCCCCTGGTTCATCCTCGCAGTCATGCTCTTCAGTTACGCGGTGCGCTCCGTTTACATCGAAAGCTGTTCGCTCTTTGTGCGCGGCGGCGTTTATAAAGTGGTCAAGGAGGCCATGGGCGGCTTGCTCGCCAAGATCTCCGTCTCGGCCCTGATGTTCGACTACATCCTCACGGGACCGACGAGCGGCGTAGCCGCGGGCCAGTACATCATCGGCCTCGTGGTCGAGACGATCAAGATCACGTCCCCCACGCTGTATGTGCAACTCGGTCTCGACAACAGCGACACCAGTAGCGCCGTCAAGCGCTGGGTCTCGGTCTTGATTGCATGTCTCATCACGCTGTACTTCTTTCGGCAAAACCTCATCGGCATCCACGAGTCCAGCGACAAGGCCCTCAAGATCATGATTGCCACCACGATCATGGCAGTAATCATGCTGACGTGGTGCTGCATCACCTTGGCGCTGCGTCCGGCGGCGCAACTCAACACGGTCCCGCTGACTCCAGACCTCTCGAAGAAGGTGGAATACGAGGTCGCCGAGGGGCTGGACCGTGTTACTGGCAAGGTCCGGGAACTCTGGAAGCGGGACGCGGAAACCAAGCAGCTTGTCCCGGTCGTCGAAGCGGCGCCTGAAGGCGCGTCGTCGCAGACGCCCAAGCTCCGCAAGAATGAAATTGGCCAGGAGATCGATCCGCTTGGTTTTATTGGCCGCTCTTCCGCCGGCGATGCTCTCCGACGCCCGGCAAACTGGTTGAGCCTGATAGGCTTCCTCGGCATCATGATCGCGTTCGGTCACTCGATTTTGGCCATGAGCGGTGAGGAGACCTTGGCGCAGGTCTATCGCGAGGTGGAATCGCCCAAGCTGCCCAATTTCAAGAAAGCCGCCTTCATTGTCTTCGTGTACAGCCTGCTGCTCACGGCCGGCATCTCCTTCCTGGCGGTGTTGATCATTCCCGACGAAGTGCGCATGAAGGACTACAGCGACAACCTCATCGGCGGGTTGGCCATGTATGTCGTTGGGCCGCCGCTGGCGCGCCTTCTGCTGAACGGCTTCGTGGTGGTCGTGGGCTTCCTGATACTCGCGGGAGCCGTGAACACTGCCATCATTGGTTCGAACGGCGTACTCAATCGCGTGGCGGAAGACGGCGTGCTGCCGGATTGGTTTCTGCGGCCGCACCCGCGCTATGGCACCACTTATCGCCTGTTGTTTCTGATCACCACCCTGCAATTGCTCACGATCGTTGCCAGTCGGGGCGACATGTTCGTCTTGGGCGAGGCTTACGCTTTCGGCGTCGTCTGGAGCTTCGTCTTCAAGGCGCTGGCCATGATCGTGCTGCGCTTCAAGGACCGCAGCCCGCGCGAGTTCAAAGTACCCTTCAATATTCGCATTCGCGGCGTGGAGTTTCCGATCGGGCTCACCTTGATCTTTCTCGTTCTCCTAATCACCGCGATTTTGAATTTATTGACCAAGGAGGTGGCCACGCTAGGTGGCGTCGCGTTCACCGTCGTATTCCTCGTCACCTTCATGACATCGGAGCATTTCCACGAAAAAAGACTCCGCGGAGCGCGCCATAAGCATCTTGAGCAGTTCAACCAGCAGTCGACCGAGGCGGTAACACCGGCCTCCTTGCAATTGCACAAGCAGTACCGCAAGCTGGTTGCCATTCGCTCACCGCAGAATTTGTTCATGCTGGAAAAAACTCTCGCCGACACGGATCCGGCAACGACCGACGTGGTCGTCATGACCGCCAAGTTGACGCCGCTTGGCGACACATCCATGACCGATCACCATCTCGACGATTACGACCAGCACCTCATGACAGCGGTGGTGGACCGCGCCGAGAAGGCGGGCAAGGAGGTAAGGACGCTGATCGTGCCGACAAACAACCCGTTGTATGCCGTTATTCGCACGGCCAAGGACCTCCAGGTCCAGGAACTCGTCATCGGCGCTTCCAACAAATACACCGCCGACGAGCAACTCGACCAGGTCGCCTTTTATTGGTTCAGCATGTTTGACAGACAACCGGGGCCCCTGACAGTCCGTCTGCTCGGCCGCGAGCGCGACGTTCATCTGGACCTTGCCGGCGGCAATCGCATTCCCAAGATGGGAGAACGGAAAGCTCGTTCCGTGGCTGATCTGCGCGCAGCCGGGGTCGGCGTCGACCGGGTGCTCCTGGTGCATGATCGTACGCGGGAAAGCAGCGACCTCTTCCAGGCTTTGCTCACCATGCTCGACCGCAAGGTGGCTTTGAGTTTCCTGCCAATCCTGTCCGAGGAGCACGCGGCCGGCAATGGCAGCGGTACGTTGCAGCACGACGTGGAGAGGGCCAGCCAACTGGGCCGGCAGGTCGAAGTCCATTCACTCAAGGATAAGGATGTCGCCGCGGAGATCATCCGCGTCGCGCGCGACGGCAAATACGACCTGGTAGTCGTCCATGCCGATCCTGTCTCCCAAGCCAACGCTGCCTCGCCCTTCGATCTGACTTACCTGACGCGACACGCGCCTTGCCGGCTCTTCATCTCGACATCGCCCGCAATCCCCCAGGAGCCCGAGGAACAACCGCCTGCCTGAATCGGGCAATCTCGCCTGCTACAATGATAAAAGTCCTGCCGGAATCACGCATGGCGAGCAGCACATGCCGTGAGCGAGCGCGGACGCTGTTCCACCCCGCTGTCGACCTTCAAGAAAGGGAACCTGCAATGAGATCGCAGCCCTTGCTGCACAGGAAGCACCTGGCGGCGCTGGTTTGTGCATTGAGTCTGATCACGGCGCCAGCATTCGCGGCAGATGAGAATGCAGAGACGCGCATGCGCAAGGACATCGCGTTCCTGGCCTCGGATCAATGCGAAGGCCGAGGCGTGGACACCCAAGGCATCAATCTGGCCGCCGATTACATTGTCACCCAATTCAAAAAGGCCGGCCTGAAGCCGGGAGGCAAGGAGAACAGCTACTTTCAACCGTTCGAGATCAACGGCTTCCCGGTGCTCGAAGGCCGTCCGCGCCTGCTTCTCCATGGCCCGCTCGGTCAGGAGGTCGAGCTGACGCCTGAGGCGGACTTCCGGGTCATGGGGCTCTCTGGTTCGGGTCAGATCTCGGCGCCCGTGGTATTCGCCGGCCACGGCGTTACTTCCAAGGACAAGGACCTGATCTACGACGACTACAAGGGATTGGATGTGACAGGGAAGGTTGTCATCCTCTTGCGCAAAACTCCACGACCCGGCGACACAGCTCACCCCTTCGGCGGGCCATTGGGTGGTTATTACGGCGAACTGACCACCAAGATTGCCAATGCCCGCGATCACCATGCGGCCGCGGTATTGTGCGTCAATGATCGCGACACAGCGAGCCGCTCCGACCCGCTCATGGAGTTCAACTACACCGCCTACCTTTCCAGTACCACCATACCTGCCGTCCACCTGCATCGTGCGCTGATCGATGACGCGACCCGCTCGAGTCTGAATGAAACACTCGCCGATCTGGAGCGCGACATCGACCGCGAGCTGAAGCCACACAGCGTGCCGCTCACGGGATGGGGCGCAAGCATGGATATCCATCTGAGCCGGCCCATGATCGCGGCAAAGAATATTGTCGGCATTCTGGAGGGCGCGGGTCCGCTGGCCAACGAAACGGTGGTGTTGGGCGCCCATTACGATCACCTCGGTTATGGCGGTTTCGGCAGCCTGGCCAAGAACCCCAATGAAAAGGCCATCCACCATGGCGCCGATGACAATGGGTCGGGAACCACGGTGCTCCTGGAGCTGGCACGCCGCTTTGGCCGGCAGACCGATCGGAAAGGCCGGCGTCTGGTATTCATCGCCTTCAGCGGCGAGGAACGCGGCTTGCTCGGGTCGGAGTACTATTGCAAGCATCCCCTCGTGCCGCTGAGCGATACTGTCGCGATGATCAACATGGACATGGTCGGCAGGTTACGCCCGGACAAGGAGACCAAGAAAGACAAGCTGATCGTCTACGGCACCGGATCGGCCAAGACCTTCGATAGCCTGATCGAGTCGCTCAACGCTCCCTATCAGTTCAAATTGCAGAAGGTAGCGAGTGGGATGGGGCCGAGTGACCAGCAATCCTTTTACACCAAAAAGATTCCTGTGTACTTCTTCTTCACGGGCGATCATCCGGATTACCACCGTCCCAGCGACACGGCGGACAAAATCGACACTGCGGGCATGGCGAAGATAGCAGATTTCGTGACAGAGCTGACGGACCATCTGGAGGCTGCGCCCGATCGGCCCGAATTCGTGCAGGTCCCCGTACCTGCCGGCGGGACATCACGAATGAGGGGCCCCCGCTTGGGCATCCGCCCCACGTACGGAGATGACAAGGAAGGCGTGCTCTTGAGTGGAGTGACCGAGAACACCCCCGCCGCCAAAGCCGGCCTGCGCGAAGGCGACCGCATCATGGAGATGGCGGGCAAGCAGGTCCGCAGCCTGGAAGGTTACATGGCGCTGATGGCTGGATTCAAGCCGGGGGACCTGCTGGAACTCGGCATCGTCCGGGATGGGAAAAAGGTGACCGTCAAGGTGATGCTGGAATAGGATTTCACCGGCGTGAGGAGCAAGGCAACTCCGTCCCCAAGCCGGCGGCGAAACCTCCGCAGGATTGGGGACGGGACGTATGCCTGCAAACTATTTTTTGTCCTTTCGAGCCGCGGACGTTTTCTCCTTCTGATACTCTCCCTGCAGAAGCTGTTTCACTTCCGGGCTATCGTTCGCGGTCTTCACATCGCTCAGGGTCAAGGTGTTCTTGTCGACCGCCACTTTGAAACTGAAAAGGTCTCCTTCGGAAGGACCTTCGTCTCCGCCTTTCTTCACTTTGAAGATGCGCCCGAAGACCACCCCGTCCTTGCTGATGCCGTAGTCAGCTTCCACTTCGATCGTGTTGCCGCCCGCCTCAACGACCGTGCGTGCGATCTCAGGGGTGAAATGGAATGTAACCGTGTTGTCCCCCACCGTGTGCTTCCAGCTACCGATCGGCTTCTTGGCGGGGGCCTTATCTGCGGCATTCACCGCGGTTACCGTCAGTGCCACCACGGCCACGATTGCCAGTGCGCATGTTCTCATCGCCACATACTCCTTCCAGACGTGTGAATCAGAACCCGTACACCAAGAAAAATCTTACGGAGTTGTATGATGGAATGAAATGAAAAATCGGCGAAAAGACAAGAGGCCCAGGAGGGGGCGTTCATTCATCCCGCGATAGGATAGTTCTTCCCCATTCAGGCGGCTTCCCCGACCGAAGCCGGAACTGTGAACTCATCAATGCAGACGTGACAGAGCGCTAGCTCTCATGCTTTCCACTGATTGGTAAGCTCCGGCCCTATTCGCCGCCTTGCCCCAACAAACGGCGGAAGAAGCCGCTGCTTTTTTGTGAAGACGGCAAAGGTGCTTCCTGGGGGGCTGCAGGCGGCAATGGCTGCTGTGCGGACTCGCGCGGCGGCTCCGCGCCTTTACGATGCAGCAATTCCTGATGGCGGCGCTGGAAGGGTTGCAGTCGGTCGCGGAGGTCTGCTTCCCGCGAGGCTATCTCGATTTCGTGGCGGATTTCATTGTGAAGCCGTTGCAGCTCGTTGCGCTGCCGAGCAAGGTCGGCACGCTCGCGCGACATCTGCACCTCCATTTCGCGCATTTGCTGCATGAGCGCCTTTTCATCCTCCTGCAACTGATGGCGGGCGTCCTCCAGTTCTTCGCCCAGGGCAAGGAGTTCTTCCTCGTGCGGCAGCTCGGCAGTCGGCCGGGTTTGGAGCTGCTGCATCTTCGAATGCTGCTGCCGAATGAGTTCCGATTTCTCCTCGAGCAGCTTTTCGTTATCCTTGCATTGCTCCGACCAGTACTGGGCGGTCCCGGCGGTATCCTTCAGGACCTGCTCTAGCTTGGCAATCTTTAGCCGCAAGTCGACATTCTCGACTCGGAGCAATTCCAGCTCGTCAGCGCCGGCAATGGCTACTCCCGGGTCGTCGGCGGTCCGCTCATCGTCGGATCCACCATGCCCCTCAGGAATCTCGTGCTCTTGAGAACGCACGGTGGCACCTGCAGGTTCGGACCGAGGAGCAGGACTCGCGGCGCCTTCCGGGGAGCCCGATTCCTCGCGAAGAAGATGCCTGATCGAAGAACGATGGTCGCCGTTGACCCCATTTGCTGCGGGTCCGACTTCCGGAGCAGTTTTGGCCATGCTCGCTAGTCCCTTCTGCCGCTAGGAGATCCGCGTGCGTCTGCGTTGCGGGCGTGAAGCAGCCCCACTTCAGCGTAAACTCTGGGCTACTTTGAACTATAGCTCGCAAAACCTGCAAAAGTGGCATTCCATGATTCGCTGTGCAGCGTAATGAGAAGTCGCTCGCAGCTGCAAGGAATCATCATGGGGGAAGGGAATCTTCCGAAACGGGACTCAAACGGCAACTTTTTCGACTATTCGGTCGGCCAAGACGCCGCCAAGAAGGCGCAACGCCGCCTCGACTTGCTCTGCCGTGATGCAAAGGGGTGGGCAAAAACGCACGGCAGCCTCGCCGCAGCCCAGGAGCAGAAGCCCCCGCCGGAATGCACTGTGAACCACTTCATCACGCAAAGTAGGATCCAGCCCCTTGCCGTCGCGCGGACGGACGAGGTCCATGGCAACCATCAGTCCGAGACCACGCACAGCTCCGATTTCCGCGTGCTGGCGTTGCAGCTTCAAAAGCCCTCTTCTGAGCTGTTCGCCACGCTCTGCTGCATTGGCGGTGTAGCCACTTTCCAGGAGATCCAGAGTGGCGAGAGCGGCCCGGCAGCTTACGGGATTTCCCCCAAACGTGCTGGCATGGCTGCCGCTTGGCCAGTCCATTACTTTCTCTTTGGCAATAATTGCTCCCAGCGGCATCCCGCTGGCAATCCCCTTTGCAAGGCAGATGATGTCCGGCTCCACGCCCCAGTGCTGAGCGGCAAAGAGCTTCCCGGTCCGGCCCATACCACACTGCACTTCGTCGGTGACAAGGAGCATGCCGTGGCGGGTGCAAAAATCGCGCAAGGCAGGAAGAAAATCGGCCGGCGGCACATGATAGCCGCTTTCTCCCTGGATCGGCTCGACGAATACCGCCGCCACTTCCTCGGGAGGAGCGATACGCTTGAGGACGGTATCTTCGATCTGCTCCACGAAACGCCGGCCCGCATTCGGTTCGTTGGGCACCTCTGCCGCACGCGGGTAGGGCACATGGTGGATATCCGGCACGAGCGGCGAGAAGCCACGACGGTGGACCAGCTTGGAGCCGGAGAGCGACATCGCCCCATAAGTACGGCCATGAAAGGCGCCAAGGAAGGCGATGGCCCGCGCGCGCCCTGTGTGCCAGCGCGCCAGCTTCAAGGCCGCTTCCAGAGCCTCGGCGCCGCTATTGGTAAAGAAGACCCGCTTGGGAGAGGCGCCGGGAGCCAACTCCGCCAACCGTTGCGCTAAGTCTATTTGCGGCTTATAGTAAAAATCCGTGCCCGACATGTGAATCAGCTTGCTCGCCTGCTCTTGAATGGCGGCGACCACGGCGGGGTGGCAATGGCCCGTCGACGTCACGGCTATGCCGGCCGTGAAGTCGAGGAACAAGTTGCCGTCCACATCCTCGATCACGGCGCCGCTGCCCCGTTCGACGACCAGCGGATAGACCCGCGAATAGGAGGGCGACATGAACCGTTGGTCCCTCTCCAGCAGATCCTGGGCCTTGGGACCCGGTAGTTCCGTCTTCAAGCGCGGCACAGTACAGTTATCGAATTGCCACATGACAGACCCTCGTCTTACCAATTCTAAAGAGCCTGTTCCACTAGTCCGCCCTCTGGCCCGAGTACAGGGAGAGGGAAAATAGGACATATAGGTCTCATGAGACCTATATGTCCTATTTTCCCTCTCCCCAGTACCTGGGGAGAGAGGGGCTTGGGAACAGCCTCAAGAAACTCCTGCCTCCATGATTTCGGAGCACGCGGCAACGCAGGCTGGCTCTACTTGATCTCCGTCGTCAAACCCTGCGCCATCTTGACCTCTGGGGCATGGTTCACGGTCCATGCTGTTTTATGAGTGACCGTCTCCACCAAGCCCGCGGCCGAGGGGTGGCCGTTGCCGCTCTTTTTCACGCCGCCGAACGGCAGGTGGACCTCGGCCCCGATGCAGGGCAGGTTCACGTAACCCATGCCGTATTCGCATTCTTCACGGAACAGGCGCATGGCTCGAAAGTCTTCCGTGACCACCGCCATCGATAACCCAAACTCGGTATCGTTATAGATCCGCACAGCGTCTTCATTGCTGCGGAAAGGTATCAACGCCAGATGGGGCCCGAACACCTCTTCCCGAATCGAGCGCCGCTCGGGTCGATAGTCCATCCTGTAAATGAAGGGCGCCAGATAGCAGCCGCCGGCATGGCCCGGGTCGGTGATACGGCCGCCTTCGAGCAGGATCGTGCCGCCTTCGCGCCTGGCCAAGTCATTATAGCGCTCGACTTTCTTTAGCGCCCCTTCGTGAATGACCGGGCCGGTGAAGTTGGCACTGTTGAGCGGATCGCCGATGCACAGCCTTTTCGCAGTGGCCACGAATTTCTCAGCGAACCGGTCAAAAATCTTCTCGGCGACCAGGATCCGCCCGGCTGACACGCAGCGCTGGCCACTTGTCTTGAAGGCGCTGACGATCCCGCAGGTTACGGCGAGGTCGAGCCGGGCGTCCTCGCAGACGATGACCGCGCTCTTGCTGCCCATCTCGCAGGCAACGATGCGGTCGTAATGCTCGGCAGACAACTCCTGAATGCGGTGCCCAACTTCGTAGCTGCCAGTGAAGAGAACGACGTTAACGCCGGGGTGGCGCACGAGGGCTTCGCCGGATTCGGCTTCTCCATGCACGAGATTGATCGCTCCCGGTGGAAAGCCGGCTTCTTCGAACAGCTCGACAAGGCGTTGTCCAATCGCCGGAGTGTCTTCCGAGGGTTTGAAGACGACCGTGTTCCCTTCGAGCAGGCTTGGTCCCAGCATCCAGAGCGGCACGGCAAAAGGAAAGTTCCAGGGCGTGATGACGCCGACCACGCCCCAGGGTTTGCGGCGCATGAAAGCGTCTTTCTCGGGAACCTCCGAGGCCAGTACGTCCCCGATCGGCATCCGGCCCGTGCCGAACACATATTGGATCATGTGCAGGCCTTCGATGACCTCGGCCCTGCACTCGCTGACGACCTTGCCGCATTCGCGAGCCATGAGCTGCGCCAGCTTGTCCACGTCGCGCTTGACTAACTGGGCAAGTTCGTCAAATAGCTCAGCGCGACGGATCCTACTTGTTCTGCGCCAGTTGGGAAACTGCCCCCGGGCCGCAGCGACGGCTTCTCCCACCTCTTGCGCGGATGCGGCGGGGAAGGTGCCGATAAGCTCGTTCCAGCGTGCGGGATTGTGACTCTCTATCGATGATTGCCCGGGAGTCCGCCACTCGCCCTTGATGAAGTGTCGGCCCGTCACGGCCGGGGCTGCGGTCATGGTTGTCATGGCGCGGTTCTCCTCGCTGTAGGCCAGGGGTTGTGCTGCCGGTTACCCCGGGAGGATTTCCAGGACGTTCCGGCGGTGAGTCGGCAATTCAAGAGGTGGCGAGCGAAGTCGCGACTCCAACATCGGAATTATAGAGCCAGTGCCAATTCTCCACAATCCGAACGTCCTGGGGCATGGGAGAGAAATCGCTCGTTGCCGCAGCCACGCTCCGCGACGGCAGAATCGGGCCATATAATGCCCTCACAGGAGTTGTCATGCGCGTCGATATCGATTACGGCTGTGAGCATCTGAGCGTCGCGATCGCGGATCGAGACTTGCTGCCCGTGCACCGGAAGCCGGCGCTCGCCCCGATCGCAGATCCCGTTTCTGCCGTGCGCGATGCATTGGAGACTCCGCTCGGTTTCCCAGCCCTGCGGCGCGCGCTCACACCCGACGATCACGTGAGCGTGGTCCTGGACGAACGCCTACCGCGCGTCGGCGCGCTGCTGGTTTCTGTCCTCGAACACATCGCCTCCGCCGGCGTGAGCGCCGAGTCCATTACGATTTTGTGTCCGGTTTCCTCACCCATACCGGAATGGCGCAATCTAATACCGGAGCCCTTTCGAGCGGTTCACGTCGAAGTCCATGACCCAAGCGACCGGCGTCAGCTAAGTTACCTAGCAACCACCCGCCACGGGAGGCGAATCTATCTCAACCGTAGGGCCGTGGATGCCGATCAGCTAGTGGTACTGGCCCGGCGCTCCTACGACCCTCTTCTGGGGTACTCCGGTTCCGTAGGTGCGATCTATCCCGCGCTCAGCGATGAGGCAACACAGCGCGAAATGGTTGGCTTGCTGTCGCTGATGGTGCCGGGAGATGAGCCCTGGCCGGCGCGGCGCGAGGCAGCCGAAGTTGCCTGGCTATTGGGTGCCCCCTTCATGATTCACGTCGTGGAGGACCAGGGAGACGACCTTTGCCAGGTAACGAGCGGCCTGGCGGATACCGACGGCGATAGTATTCGAGCATTGAACGCGCGCTGGCATGGCACGGTCGATCAACTAGCCGACAATGTCATCGCCAGCATCACCGGCGACCCGCAACGACAGACGTTTGCGGAACTGGGTGCCGCGCTGGCTTGTTCAGAACGCGTGGTCAAGCCGGATGGCCGCATCCTGCTCCTGACCGATGCGCTGCCGTCCCTGGGAACCGCTGCCGAGATCATGCGCGAATCGAGTGCTGCCGATCAGGTACTGAAGGTCCTGCGCAAACAACCACCGCCAGAGATGGCTGGGGCCTTTCAATGGGTCAGCGCCGCCGAGCGAGCAAAAATCTACCTGCTCAGTCGATTGCCGGCCGAAACTGCAGAAGAGCTTTTCACGACGCCCCTGGAACGTCCCAACCAAGTGCAGCGCTTGCTCGATCAGGGTGGAACGTGCGTTTTCATTCCGGACGCTCACAAGACGATGCTCGAACCGCTGAATTCGGCGCGGGAATGAAAGTCCCCGCTGGCGCCTCTTCAAGGCTAGTTTCTCTGCCCGAGCGCGAAGCCAGAGAAAAACTCAAGGAAGCTGGAAATGGCAATGTCATGAAATGTCATGTAAAAGGGGGGTAGGCAGACAACTTGTCTGACAAAAACTAGAGATCCGCAAGTGATTATCTGGAAGTTGGTTACGTCGCAGATCGAGACGTGGAGGAATGGCAGCTCGGCAAAACTTATGTCATGTGTACAAATGTACATTTATTACCTCAAGATCAGGCAACCCACGGAGCTGACTATGAATCCGCTTTCCTTTAGCTTACCTGCCGTACTCCTTTTTATCATTTCAGCCGCATGCATGGTCTTGGGACTGTCGTTCGGATCTATGGGAGCGCAAACGTTCATTCCTATGGGCGTCCTTTACCTCTTCCTGGCAATGATTTGCATGCGCACCGGGATTTTAAGTAAGGCGGCACGAGATAGGATTGAAGGCCTCGAGCGCCGCCTTGCGGAGCTAGAAAGACAGGCCGCGAATTCAAACTGAGACACTACCCAAGATCAAGACTTGAGGATGCACTAGGAGCTCTTCATGCATCAGCAGACGCCTCTTCACGAGGCGACAACCGCAGCAGGAGCCACGTTCGCCGAACAGGGCGGATGGCTTCTTCCCGCTCACTACGGCAATTGGTTGGCCGAATACGAACATTCCTGCCGCGAGGTGGCGATTTTCGACGTCTCGAATCGAGCCCGCGTGGCTGTTACCGGGCCGGATGCCGGCAAGTTTCTCCACAACCTTTGCACAAACGATGTCCTGAAGCTCGCCAGTGGAGACGGGTGTGAGGCTTTCCTGACCACGGGCCAGGCCAAGATCGTCGCCTACGTCCTCATCAGCCGGACCACGGTTCCCGGTGGCTCCGAGATCTATTTTCTCGATCCTGGCCCGGATATGGGAGAAAAGGTCGTCAGGCACCTGGACCGCTTTATCATCTCGGAACAGGTGGAGTTGGCCGAGCGCACGCTGGAATTTGCACGCGTGCACCTGGCCGGGCCGGGTGCCCGCGCGGTCCTGGAATCCACGCTGGCAGGTCTCGTGCCTGAACTTCCCGAGAATCACCATTACTTTGCAGACATTGCTGGGGCTTCTTCTCAGGTACGCCGGGACTCGTCGCTCGGGCAACCCGGCTACGAAGTTGTCGTACCTCAGGATAAGGCACAAGCCGTGTGGCAGGCTCTGTCGACAGCGGGAGCAAATCGGGCGGGAAGTCTGGCCTACGAAACGCTGCGCGTGGAGGCGGGAACGCCGGTCTATGGCCGGGATATTGATGAAACGAACTTGCCCCAGGAGGTAGCGCGGGTGGAACGAACGATCAGCTTCACAAAGGGCTGTTACATAGGACAGGAAACGGTAGCGCGCATCCGGGCCTACGGGCACGTCAATCGATCGCTGGTGGGTCTTCGACTTTCAATCCCCTCCGCGGTTCCTGCAGGCGCCAAAATCTCCCGCGACGACAAGGAGATAGGCCAAGCAACATCGTCGGTAGTCTCGCCACGAATGGGGGCGGGAATCGCGCTGGCATATGTGCGCCGCGGCAACCAGGAACCAGGGACAGCATTGGAAGTAGAGACGGACGGGGGCCGTTGCAGGGCTGAAGTCGCATCCTTGCCGTTTGCCGGCTCCGTGGCCCCCATTCCCTGACTCAGAAGAAGGGCAACAAAAGCCACGGCGTTGAACAGTGCATGCATGACGATCGGTGCAACAACTCCCTGCGTGCGATAGGCTGCATAGCCTAGGCCGTAGCCGAGGAGGAAGAGGGGAACAGGTGTGGGCCAGACATCAACATGGAGCATGCCAAAGAGCAGCGCGGTTCCGAACACGGCGCGTGCTGTCTCTAGACTAGGAAACCACCGGCGCGCCCACCGTTGCGTCGTAAGGTACGCAGGGACCATTGCCAGGACGAAGAACACGGGCATCAGCGAAATCACAAGGCTACCCCCTCTATCAGTTACCTCGGTGTAGGCCGAGGCGCTGGCAAGTAGTAGCGCAAAGCCCATGGCAATATGGCCGCCCCAGGACCGCTTTGCCAGCCAGGGTTGCAAAACGCCGCGGAACAGGAGTTCCTCGAGGATTGGCGCCAGGACCGCCGCAGCAAGAACGATTGCTAGTTTTTCGAAGAAATGCTGGCTTTCCTGGGCCAGGCGGGCCAGTGGGTGGACCGGAGGCAGACCGCTGATCTTCAAACAGGCCCAGAACGCCCCGGCATAGAGCACGAGGACACAAGGTGTCAGAAGAAACCAGCAAAGCGAGCCGGGCAGAATCTGGCGGATGATAGTTCCTCGGGAGAAGCCAAATTGGTAAGGCCGCGCATTACATAACAACCCAAGCAGCACAAAGATTGTTGCTATCTGGAATGGGAAGGCGATGACACTCATCCAGAGCATACGCTGCGCGGGCGTTTGGCTCGGATCCAGGAGCGACCTGGCCAATGAAGGCCAAAACAGGAGGCAGAGGAAAAACACGGCGGCAACTTCCCAGCCTCCCCAGGGAATGGCGCGCGTGCGCTGATGCCGCAGCAGCCTGCGTGGGCTGGGCAGCGTCCGCCAAAGTACTAGCGCCGCCGGAAACGCAAGCGCTGCCAGAATAGCCCAGCCCAGCAGATTCAGGCTAAGCTCTACGAGAACCGACAAGCTGCACCGTCCGATCGATCGAGATCGTGCCTAATTCGCGTGGCCGACTATCGTTGCTGTTATGTGCGTAAGGCGAGGGGCAGGTCATAATCTCCCCTCGCCCCGGCACTCCGGGGAGAGGGGTCGGGGGTGAGGGGGACGAACGATCCCCGGCGAAGGCCCCTCACCCCCGACCCCTCTCCCCGGAGTACCGGGGCGAGGGGAGTACAGTCGCTGCCGCTCGCCTATCACGGAAAGATCTGGAGCCAACATGGCCACCGTTCTTGACAAAATTGTTGCCAGCAAGATCCAGGAAATCCGCAAAGCTCGCGCATCGATGCCTGACAAGCAGTTGGAGAATCAACTAGCGAAGGCCCCGCCGATTCGAGACTTCCGCGCCGCTCTGGAGGCGCCCGGCGGCGTGCAGATCATTGCCGAGGTCAAGAAGGCATCTCCCTCCGCGGGCATCCTGCGCGCTGATTTCCAGCCTGTCGACATCGCCCGCGTCTACCATCAGCACGGCGCCGCCTGCATCAGCGTGCTGACCGACGAGCCTTTTTTCCAGGGCCGGCTCTCTTACCTCGCCGAGATCCGCGCTGCCGTGCCCGTGCCCCTGCTGCGCAAGGACTTCATCCTCGACCGCTATCAACTCCTCGAAGCCCGGCTCGCTGGGGCGGACGCTATTCTTCTCATTGCCGAGATTCTCGACAAGGCCGAGCTGCCCAGACTCCTGAAAGAAACCCGCGCGCTGGGACTTCAGGCACTCGTCGAATTATATGAGGCCGACAACCTCCAACGAGTCCTGGACAGCGGCGCCCGGCTCATCGGCATCAATAACCGTGACCTGCGCACCTTTGGCACCCGTCTGGAGCATACGCTGGATTTGGCAGACAAGGTCCCGAACGATTGTTGTTTAGTGAGTGAGAGCGGCATCCGGACGCACCAAGATATTCTCCGGCTCAAAGACGCAGGGATTCGCGCGGTTCTCGTCGGCGAGACCCTCATGCGGTCTGCCGACCCCGGAGCCATGCTGGACGAACTACGTGGCCTGCGCCCCGACGGCCTGGGCTGACCTCGGCATTTGCCCTTCTTCCAATTTCTTCGCCGCTGCCCCTGGCTCCGGGCATCGGAGCCACAACCAGCCACACCAGAACCAAAGCGCGAGCAAACAAAAGACACTCCAGGGCGTGCCCATCACATCGGTCGAGAACTTGAGCGGCATGGGCACGAGTCCCTTGCGCAGGGCCGGGAAAGATATGGAAACAACCATGGGGACAGCGGGAAGAAGGAAGTCGCTGATGACAAAAAGCGCAATCAAACTGAGAGTGAGGCTATTGAGCACGCAGATGTTCACCGAGCCAAAATGGCGGTGGAAGAACGCGGACGGAAGTCCGCTGGCCAGCCGAGCCCGATAATACTGCTCGAGCTTCTGGGGCAATTGCGCAGGGGAGACCCTGGCGATCGCCAGATAACGGGGTTGCAGGTAATCCCCATAATTCACGAGCAGCAGCATGACCGGCAGCGCCGTCAACACGACGTCGTAGTACATGAAATGGAAACAGCTGAACCAGGCACCCAGGAAGAGGAACGCTGCCGCCGGCCCAGTCAGAGCGCGAGCTCGGTCCGTGCGGAAGATTGCGATGCGCACCGTGCACTCGATGACGGCCAGGAGGGCCGCCCAGCCGATCAGGGTTGCGGCGAGATCGATCGCATCGGAAGGCGGGTCCTTGAAATTCAACAGCCAGCGGCGCGGAAGGCTCACCAGATCTCGACTCAAGAAGATCCAGTTCTCATCGACCTTGTAGAGTATTGCCGCCATGTGCCCGACTTGTAACCAGTCGAGCCATGTTTTCCAGCCTACGACCGGAAGAGTGGCTGCACACAGGCATGTGCCGGTGATCACCATTGCCAGGCAAACACGCCAGCGCCCGGTCAAGAGCGGCACCAAGAAAAATGCCGCCGCCCAGACCGGTTTAAAAGCGATCAGGCCCCAGATGATGCCGCCCCAAACGGATCGGCCGCGGGCGATCATCGTCCAACCCCAGATGAGCAGCACCATGGTCCAAACGCCGTTCTGACCCAGGTTCAAGTTGTGAGCGAAGCCTGGAAAAATTAGAAGGCCCGTCGTCGCCACCGGCCACCACACGCGGCCGCGCGCGAGAAGCGAAATCCCGCAACCTGCGATGGGCGCCGCCAGAATGCCTAGCATCTGAAGCATCCGGTAGGCCGTGTGTGGACGAAAACAGCCAAACGGGGACATGATAAAAGCATGGATCGGCGGATAAAGCGGACCGCCAACGCTCACCATGCTGGCTTGTGCAAGGCGCTCCTCCTCGTCCTCCATCTCGGCACGGACAAGGGCCAGACAGTCCCAGGCATTGGTGCCGGCCAACGGCGCCAGAAAGGAACCGATCGCTTGGGCTTGAGCGGGATCGTCTGCTCCCATGAACCAGCCCATCAAGTTCTCTACATCGCTTTGCCCTTGGTCCTTCTCGTCGCGGTCTTCTTCCGGGACCTCGTCCGCGCGCGGATAAGCTTCCGTTAGAACCTTGCGCTCGTACTCCCGATGGTACAGGTGCTGCCCCAGGCCCTGGTACAGCATGTGGCCCAGGAGCCACTGCCCGCCAAAATCGACCAGCGCATGGCCGTTGTTCCCGTCCTTGCGCCGATTCAGATTCTGGCTCTTCCAGGCGACCACGCCGTCAGCGACGGCGACATTGAGAACCAGAAACCAGGCCAGCGCGTAGCGCGTGCGGGGATGCAGCAGGAATCGGACGACGGTCTTGGCTCTCGTCGACATGTTCACATCATCATGGATCAGTTCCTGATTCGATTGCCTTTTCAGCTTTCGCAGCCTCGGCGGACAAAGTCAGATCACGCCGGGCAGATCAGACAACAACGCAGGACTCCGATTACAATGAACGCATTGTACCCATTGTCGAGGAGCTAACCGGTGAAATCGGCTTCCCCCCTCATCCGAGCGATCGAACAGTTCCTCGACCGGTATGCCATCAGCCTCGATCGAATGATCGTGGCCGTTTCCGGAGGCCCCGACAGCGTGGCTCTGCTGTGTGCCTTGGCAGCTTTGCACGCGCGCAAACGCGACCCTAGCAAGATACGCGACAGCATCTTCGTGATCGCCCACCTCAACCACAGGCTCCGTGGCCAGGAGAGCGATGGGGACGAAGCGTTCGTCCACCAGCTCCACGAGTCGATGAATGCGGCCGGCACGCTGGGATTGGAGCTGCGCTGCGAAAACGTCGACATTGGCAGCCTAGCCCGGGAGGAGGGCGCCAATGTGGAAAACATCGCCCGGCGCGCACGCTACGACTGGCTGACCCGGCTTGCCAAGGACCTGGCGATTCCCTTCGTGGCGACAGGTCACACTGCCGACGATCAGGCCGAGACGGTTCTCCATCATCTCTTGCGTGGCACCGGGTTAAGAGGATTGAGCGGCATCGCCCCCCGGCACGTGCTCGCAGCCGGCGTCGAGGTGGTTCGGCCCATTTTACACGTTCGCAGAGGGGACGTTTTGGCTTACCTGGAAGAGAAGCGCCAACCGTATCGATCGGACAGCTCGAACAGCGATCTGAAGTACACGCGCAACCGCCTCCGTCACGAGTTGCTGCCCCACCTCGCCGATTGCTACAACCCGGCCATCGTTTCGCTCTTAGGCCATCTGGCCAGCCAGGCTTCGGAAGCCGCCGCGGATCTGGAGGCAGTGGCTCAGGCGATCTTGGCCCAGGCAGAACTGCCAAAAGCAGGCAACCGCGTGGTGCTCGACAAATCGCGTTTGGCGCTCTTTCCAAGGCATCATGTGCGTGAAGCCTTCCGGTCCATCTGGCAGCGGGAAGGCTGGCCGATGGGAGAAATGGGATTCCGGGACTGGGACCTCCTGGCCGGATTGGTGCTGGGAGAATCGGCGGCCGTTGATTTGCCCGGCGGCATCCGCGCCGTCGCCCGCGAGCGCGTGGTCCTGTGCGGACCCGCTTCATAAGATCTGAATGAAACGCACCCGCGCTAAGGCGCGCGGCAGCGATTGTTCTCCCCTCTCCCCCGCTTCGGGGGAGAGGGGAGATTATTAGCTGCCCCTCGCCTAAGGAGGAAGGCAGTCGGCTTATGGCAGATCGCATGATTCGGCGCGCGCTCGTGAGTGTCAGCGATAAGGCCGGCCTTGTCGATTTGGCCAGGGTTTTGGCCGAGTTCCGCGTGGAGTTGATTTCCACCGGCGGGACCCGCAAAGCGCTGGAATCGGCCGGGCTACAGGTGCGCGACATCTCTCAAGAAACCGGTTTTCCCGAGATCCTCGATGGCCGGGTCAAGACCTTGCACCCGCGCGTTTATGCCGGCATTCTCGCCGTGCGCGACAACAAGCAGCACATGGCAACCCTGCAAGAGCACAAGATTGCACCGATCGACCTGATCGTCTGCAACCTCTATCCCTTCGAAGCCACCGTGGCTCGTCCGGAGAGCACGCCCGAGGACATCATCGAGAACATCGATATTGGCGGGCCGACCATGGTGCGTGCGGCCGCGAAGAACTTCCACGACGTCGCCATCGTCACCGACCCGAGCCAGTACGGGGCCCTGATCGAAGAGCTGCGTGCGCACGCCGGCGCATTAAGCCTGGCAACCCGGGAGCGTCTTGCCGCAGCAGCATTCGCGCGCACCGCCGCCTACGATGCAGCGATTACCAGTTATTTCGCCACACGCGCGGGCACAGGAGAATTTCCGGAACATCTTGGCTTGAGCTTTCAGCGGGGCATGCTCTTGCGCTATGGTGAAAACCCGCACCAAAAAGCGGCCTTCTACATCGAGCCAGGCTTCCCGGAAGCGTCGGTCGCCACCGCCCGGGCCTTGCACGGCAAGGAATTGTCCTTCAACAATATCCTCGACCTGGATAGCGCGCTCCGGCTCGCCGGCGAGTTCACCGAGCCGGCGGCTATCGTGGTAAAACACAATAATCCCTGCGGAGCCGCCATCGGCGCCACTCTTGAACAAGCATTTCGCAAGGCTTACGAAGGCGATCCTCTGAGCGCTTATGGCGGAGTCCTGGGATTCAATCGCGAAGTGGATGAAGCCACCGCGCTGCAGGTGACCGAGCCGAACCGCTTCGTCGAATGCATCATCGCTCCCAGCTTCAGCTCGGCAGCCTTTCAATTGCTGACAACCCGGCCAAGCTGGAAGAAGAGCGTTCGCCTTTTAGAGGCGGGTCCGTTCGCCTCGGCAGCGGGAAAGACCGTTTCGCTCGATTACCGGCGCGTTGCCGGCGGGCTGCTGGTGCAAACGGGCGACGCGCCCGCCGACGATTTTGCCGGGATGCGTGTCGTGACCAAGCGCGCCCCCTCGGCCGGGGAGCTTGCCGATCTCCGTTTCGCATGGAAGGTCTGCAAACACGTGAAAAGTAATGCGATTGTCTTTGCCAAAGGTGGGATGCTGGTCGGCGTCGGCGCCGGCCAAATGAGCCGGGTCGATTCCGTGCACCTGGCGTCACGCAAGTCCGCAGAGCGCAGCCGCGGGAGCGTGATGGCTTCCGATGCCTTCTTTCCGTTCCGAGATAACATCGACGAAGCGGCCAAGGCAGGAGTGACGGCCGTCGTTCAACCCGGCGGCTCGATGCGCGATCAGGATTCCATCCAGGCCTGCGATGAGCACGACATGGCCATGGTGCTCACGGGCATCCGACATTTTCGGCATTGATTGGCGGCTGGTCCATCAATACTTCGGCCTCCGGCCGTGGTCCCTCTCGGCTTTGTTGATGCCACAGCCTTGTGCCGTGGTCCCTCACGCTGGTTTCTACTGCGGGAAGTCGGAAGAGCTCTTTTGGATGCCACGGCCTTGTGCCGTGGTCCCTCACGCTGGCTTCTACCCCGCGACTAACTCCCCCATCCTCCCCGATGCCACGGCCTTGCGCCGTGGTCCTTCACGCTGGTTTCTACTCTGCTTGACGTCCCTAGAGCTATCTTGGATGCCACGGCCTTGTGCCGTGGTCCCTCACGCTGGCTTCTGCTCCGCGGGGTATTCCCACCTTTCAGCCCATTGCAGCGCATCCGACCCTAGGTAACAATGGTCCGCATCTTTCCCGCATCGGCTCCCTAAAAGGCGCTCCCCATGCGCATGCAAGAATACTCCGCAGATGAGCTTCGCTTCGCCTATTGCTATCACTGCTACCTCCATTGGAGTACTTCCTGCCTTCGGCCCTACCACCCGCTCGCAGACCTTGATTTGGCAACCTTCAGGGATCTTGTTTCCGAACATGATATCCATGTCCTGGAATTCGCAAGCGATCCGACTCAAGTTCGCGTACTGGTAAGTCTGAAACCGAGCGAATCTCTTTCCGCCTGTGCCAGCAAACTCAAGGGCAGGACCAGCCTGTGGCTGAGGAAGGCCCTGGCTCTGGAGCAAGCTCGCAACCTCCTCGGCAAGGGGTATTTTGCTTGTACGGCAGGCAAGAGTACGCGCGCGCAAATTGACCAGTATCTAAGCGGACAGGGCCAACATCACAGCTACGGAGATCGGATCCTGCCACCGATATTCGTGGAGCAATTTGTTCCTTCTGCCGAGATCGAAAGTCAGGTGCGAGCCAAGCACGCGTTTACATTCCTTCAGTTTCATTTGGTTTTGTCGGTCATGGGGCGCCGCGGGGTCTTTGCTGTGGACGAAGCGCGCGTGGTGACCGAAGCTTGGTCCGCCCTCCAAGTAAAGTTGCGTTTCGCGCTGCTGAAGGTCTCGTTTCTGCCCGATCATGTCCATCTGGCGGTGCGCGTTCATCCGGGGTTGTGTCCTTCGGAGTTGGTTCGAGCATTGATGAACAGCGGGCAGGAAGTCATCGGTCAGCGGTTTCCCCATGTGGCGATTGCTGCCGGAGTTGGAAGGCTTTGGCAGCCGAGTGCCTATATTGGCAGCTACGGAGACCTGGCGTCACCTCAGGTTCAGAAATACCTCTGCGACTGGAGTAGGCGGGCGGCGGATGGTTAGAAACCAGCGAGAGGAACCAAGATACGGGGGATATCCAGAAAACCAGGAGCGCCAGCGAGCGAGCAGAAACCAGCGTGAGGGACCACGGCGCAATGCCGCGGCATCACCAAGGGGTACGGCGCAAGCCGGGGAGTAGATACCAACGTGAAGTACCACGGCGCAAGGCCGTGGCATCCAAGAGAGATCTTCCGACATCCCGAAGTAGGAACCAACGTGAGGTACCACGGCACAAGGCCGTGGCATCCAAAGGAATTCTTCGGTCAACAGGGTAGAGACCAGCGTGAAGTACCACGGCTCAAGGCCGTGGCATCAACTAGTCATTCATCCTCAACCCGCACCGCATAGAAACCGGTTTCGCGATCCTGCACGCGCGAATAACCGGTCATCGCCTTGCCGTTGCCCGTAAAGAGCCAACCCTGGAAAGTCTGTTCCGAGCGGGGATACGTCACCGTGAACTGGATGGTGTGCCGGGGATTGCCGATCTTGCCGTTCACCGCATATTTCCTGCCGTCTTTTTCCGAGTAGTACCCGCCTGTCACCTCGCCGTCGGCGGCTACTCGCAACGTCAAGTTTCCCGTGCGCCGGCCGTCGTCGTAAAGTTTGTAACTCCCCGCGAAATAGCGCGGCTCAAACGTTTCGCCGACCACAACCTTGGCGGTCTTCTTGGGAGCGGCCTCGGCCAGTGGCTTGGTAAGCAAATACAGGCTGGCCTTGTTCACCGGCTCCACATAAACCTTGGCGCCATCCGCAACGAAGCGAAGATCGGCAGCCAATTCCTGTGGGACAATCTGGCCGATGTCCAGGTTCAGTCGAAACCCGGAGAAAAGATCCACGCGCTGACCGCTGGCCACGACCATTTGTTCCTGGGCTTCTCGGTAGGTGACGAACCTCTCGATCAAGAGAATAGGAACCGGCGCGGAATTGTCGACTCTTTGTCGAGCCGCCTGTACGAGCAGCTTGCTGAACCGGCCCCCGTTCGTCTTGACGACGAGGAACGCTCCCGTCATTCCCGGAAGGATGCGGTCGTTGTCGGTAATCTCCTCCGCGGTCAAGTGCTTGACCTCCTTAACGCCCGCCGCAGTCGGCACCTTGGCCAGCACCGGGTTCATGTAGCGGTCGAATGCATCCGCTCCCAGGGATGGTCTGGCCAACGAAGCTGCCAAAAGGCCCAGGGCAATCGCATAGCGCCACATCTCATATTCTCCAGCGGTTGTCAGGAAAGATCGGAGCAGGGCAGCTGGCGTTGCACCCTTTTCGCACGCGCCTTTACCCTTTCCACGGAGTGCGCAGCTCTTCATCGACGAGCTTGTTTGCCTCCGCGTCATCGATAAAGCGCTCCTCAAGCGGATTCCATCGCAAGGAACGGCGCAGCCGGTAACCAATGTTTCCCAGATGGCAAATCGTCGCGGAGCGCTGGCCGACCTCGGCTGGGCAGATCGGTTGTTTCCTGCTCCGGATGCATTCCAGCCAGTTCTTGTGATGGTCGGTCGCGCGATACAAATGCACGTCCTTCGTGCGGATCGGCTGCTTGACGATATCTACCGGCTTGCTTTCTAGGCGGTCGCGATCAACGTAAATCGTCCCTTCCGTCCCTTCGAAAGTGCAGCCACTGGGACCGCCATGAAACATGACGATGCCGTTCGCATAAGTGTATTTCAGGCCGGTCGTCTCCTGGCCCGGCGGCGGATCGATCTTCACGGGGCCGCTCTCGTCCATGCCGAGTGCCCACTGGGCGATATCAAAGTGGTGGGCCCCCATGTCGGCCAGGCCGCCGCCGCCGTATTCGCGATAACTGCGCCAGGCGGGAAAGTGCGTGTGCACCCCCTTGGGACACAGGATCTCGTTGTAAGGGCGAAACACGGCGGGACCTACCCACATGTCCCAATCTGTACCGGGCGGAATCGGCTGCTCCGGCAAATCGCAGGGTACGGCCGGACCGCCGACGCCAATCCGAACCGTTTTGATCTTGCCAATCCGGCCGTTGCGGACCAATTCGGCGGCATAATGGAACTTGCCGCCGAATTCGCTGCGTTGTTGGCTGCCGGCCTGAAAGATGATCTTATGCTCCCGAACGGCATCCACGACCCTCCGGCCTTGCGCGATTGCGTGTGTCAGCGGTTTTTCGCAATAAATGTCTTTCCCCGCCCGCGCCGCGAATACACACGCCAGCGCATGCCAATGATCCGGCGTGGCGATGACGACGGCATCGATATCCTTGCGATCCAGCAGCGCGCGAAAATCTTTGTACTCCTTGCAGCGTGGGACGGCTCCTTTGTCTTTGCGCTTGGCGTTGCGTTCTTCGACGAACTTCACGGCGTCCTGCCGCCGTTCGGCGACCACGTCGCAGATGGCGACGATCTGCACGTCCGGATAATTGGCAAACCTATGCACATGGCCGCGACCCATCACTCCCACGCCGATAAAGCCCAGATTGATGCGCTCGTTCGCGCTGCGCCCCGGCGCTCCCCAGGCCAGCGAGGAAAGCAGCGCCGGTCCACAGAAACCGGCGCCAAGCGCCGCTCGGACGAACCGGCGACGAGCGATGGATGTCTTTCGGGTCATGCAACATTCCTTTCGTGACATGCGATCCAGTCAAAGAAATTGGTGTTGGGCGATTGGCAGGAGTTTCTAATCGGGCCAGCCAAGGCGGCGCCTCGTGGAGGCGTGTCGTTAAAGATACCAAGCAGCGGAGGGCGGCACAAATGCTAGCCCTGCTCCCCCAGTTGGGTTGGGAAGTCAATCAGTGGTTGGACATGACCACGCAGTTAAACCGCCGCATGGCCGACCGCTTCCAGGCCTGGCGCACGACCTTCTCGAAGGCTACCCCGTCCTTTTGGACTTCACTTCTCAAACAATCGCTGCCCGCCAGCTCGAACGACGTGCCACGCTTTGCGGACACAAGCTAACCGTTCTTAAGCCGCAGTAGGATCAACAAATAATCAAGCCATGTGGTGAACGGCGATCCGTCTGCAGTCATGGAGGCCCCTGATCCCAGCGCGAAAGGAACGTTCCAGAGTACTAAGAGCCCGATTATTATGAGACTTGCCAGCGGGCGTCTTCTCCAGAAGCAGGAGATGGCGAAACCAAAGCCAAGGCACACGGGAAAGAGCATATCAAAGGGGCTTCTATGAACGATCATCTGCCAGGCCCACCAGCAGCTGGTTACGTAAAGGCTTGCCAACCAGGCCACACCGGCGGCCCCGGCAAGAACATTTTTTCGATAAATCGCTAGCGCAAAACAACCAACAAGTCCCAGGCCCAGGGCAGGAAGCCAGATCGCCAATCCGGCTACTGGATCAAAAAGTGCTTCCACAAGATGGGGACGGAGCCAATGGAACGTGAATTCTGTTTGGTACGAGTTGGTGAAGAAAGTACCAAAGATCGCTCTCCATACCAAGAGCTGTGGAGCAAACATCAGGCAGAAGCCAACCGCGCCGCAGCCGGCCAAAGCCAGCGCTCTCTTAGCTGTTGCCTTCCTAAAGATCGGAACGGCTGCGAGAATTGCCGCGCAGCCGGGAACCAGCAGGTAAACCCCATTTTGGTATCGGACCAGAACAACGAGTGCTGAACTTGCTCCCAGGCCAAACCATGTCTGCCAGCGGCCGGGGGATTCTCTCAGCTTCACCGCCTCGTACGAACACCAGGCAATGCTGAATGTCGCGGCGGCATGGGACATCATCAGGTCCACCGCTGCATAGTGAAGCGCGTGCGTACTGAACCAGGTGGCCACGACAGCCAGCGCAGCAGTTTGCGGTTCGAAGTATCTGAGAAGGGCACGGTACATTAACCACACCCCGAACAAGGCCCACAGCATTTGACCGAGGGCATAAGAAAAGGCGTAGGGAGCCGAGTATCCGTCGAGCGATACGTCGGTGAACCCCAAGCGGTTCCCAACGAGCAGGACCATGTGGGTGAAGGCATAGAACGGCAGGCTAAGAAGGGGCGACCCAATAGGGTACTTGTTCAGAGGTTTGCCGTCCCGAACGATGAGGCCAGTGCTCGGCGGTTGCAAAGCGATGTCATTCGTGAAATCAAGGTCCCCATCGATGACCAACGAACGAACGTAGGCGTAGTAAAAGACCCGGTCCGCTCCAGTCGGCCCCAAATACGAGTAGCCAGGATTCCACAGAACGGCGCACCGCACAAACAGCAGAAAAGTACCAAGGAATGCCATCGCGAGGAGAAGTTTTGCATTGGGACAATATCTCAGTGGCGTTGGAAGCTCGTGCCGCGATTCGGGGTCCGAGCTGCAGTACATTCTTCCCTCCTCCCGACCTCGTGGGTGAGTCGTCGGCCGACTCACGGGTCGCGCCTGCTGCAGCGGCTTCGACCGGTCTTCGTTAAGCTGGAATTCAAACGACAGGCAATATACCCGCAGGTGGTGAGTCTAACTTCCCAAATACCAGCGTACAAGAATCAGCTGGCCGACAGGATCTGAGCGGATGTCCAGGCTGCGGATCGACAACTGTAACCGTTGATTACCCCGGGCGCAGCCTCCGTGCGTGGCTCCCGCCGTCATGAGCGGACAAAAACTGCCGCAGGAAATCCAGTATAACCGTCTCCGTCCCCTGCCATTGCCTGCCATTAGGTTGTGGCTCATGCGGAAGTGAAAGAGCGCGGAAAGAGGACGCGGACGGACATCCTCGAACACACCATCGCATCCAACCGGCTCCCGCGTCCCCTCTTCGAGACTCAGGCCGAGCAATTGACCCGCCGCATCGTAGTATCCGCCTGGCTGGTCCGCGCCGGGGGTTGTCCACTATAATAAAAACACTGTCGCATCCGGTGGCAAACCTCATTGGTGCATTGATCCCTTTCCCCGGATGCCGCAATTCGCTTTGCCGGAACGCAATCCCCCGGATCATTCGGGTTCAGGGCAGATGCGTGGCAAGTTGTACTTTTGCCCGCGAAGGGCACAGGGTTTCCAAGGAGGGTCCAATGGCAACTCGTCGTGAAAAGCTTCGTCGCAGACAACATCGCAAGGACAAGAAATGCCGCCCAGTGCAGGGGCCGGAGCAGGGACCGGAATTGGCGCGATCCGGAGGGGTTCTCGTTATCGATCCGCCGGGCGAGATCAAAATGTCGGAGGTTTTGCACGAACTGGTACAGCCCGAGTGGAACGATTGTCCAAACGAAGAGGCAATGTGGAAGTTGCTGAATCTGGGCACTATAGCTTGGAATGCCGCCCTCGTGCAAGGTGCTGAACGGACGGCCTTCCTGGGGGACATTGCCGAAACGCTCCCCGACGAGCTGCGCCAGGACTTCAAGCACTTTGTTGAGTTATTCATTCGCCGGAAAGAAAAGCTCTTCCCGCACATCCAAAGACCGATTCTCAGCTTCGAGTTGACCTGGCCCTCGGGTAGGCCTTATCTTTCGGTTGTCTCAGGCTTGATCTGACGGCCGAGTGGGCGCGGTCATTGCCTTGACCGTTGTCGATTGGTTGCCTCAGAAGAGGTGTCAGGAGGTCCGGATCTTTTCGAGATCGGCAAGTCCATGCGGACGGTTGCTGGCCAGGAATTCGTTGTAGTGGGGATGATTCTTGAGGATACCGATGACTTGGCCCCTTGCGCCTCGGTCAACTTTTTCCACAGGCAAGCCGGGCCGTTACGATGTGGCCCCGGTCGATCCGAGCAAACGCCGGCGCGGCCGTAGCCGCGAGTGCGCTCAGCGCGACCAACGTCATCCTGGCGTGTTCCTACCGAGGCAATGCAGCCATCAGGGCAAGTCCCAATTGATCGTTTGCTTGCCCGGGGTGACTTCGCGTCTGAGGGGGGTCGTAGCAATCTTACTGTAGGCCGGACCGACGATCTGACGAGTCGTCCTGTTCTGTCGGGAGCCGGCGACCCCGGCGTGCTCATTGCCTTTGCCCCCGCGGACGGCTTCGTCCGTTTCGATCAGGAGGACTCGGTGCTGTCCCACGACAGCGCCCGGCCGGCCGTCATCGAACGCGAGGACAAAATGACCTTGCTCATCGGTGACGGCGCACGAGCGCAGCCCGACTGTGCCGCGCGAGTTGTCCGGGTGAAACTGGACCTGGACGTTCGGCAACGGTTTCTTGTGCCAGAGGATAGTTCCTTCGACTTCCGCGACCTCCCCGGGACTACTGCCGCCGCAAGCCGGAATGGCCAGCGCCAGCAGCGCGAGGAAAAGCAAACGACCCCGGGCCGACATGAGCAACACCCTTCCGGCAACGCCTTAGGCTCTTAGTAGCTCGACCCGTCAATCACTTCCGCGCCTGCTCTTGTCGACAAAGCCTGAAGCAGCTGCAACGATAGCGAAGAGGTCAAGAAGTGCACCGAACCATCCCCGAAAGCGAAATTCGCTCCGCCCGTGTGGCCGCTGCCGAAAGCGTTGACACGTGCGTCCTGGAGAAAATAACTCCACTGCGCCTGCGTCGTGCCTGGCGGTGTCATGTAGTTGATCGGCGAGAACGAGCTTTCCGTCTGATCTTCCATGGCATACACGTTCGCCCATGGCCAGCCGCCATAGCTGTTAATGAGGCCGGCATACGTCGGAGCGTTGGGATTGAGCTGATCAAACGTGGGATCGAAGTGATAGCGCTCGCCGAAGAACAGCGTGTTGCTTGTGCCGTCCGTGACATCGGCAATGCGCACCTTGCTGTTGAGCCAGAACATTCCATCCTTGCTGGCGCTCGTCCAATAGACAGCGCGCGTGCCAGCGTTGCCACCGTAGCTGGTCAAGCCCAGATAGAACACGTTGCCGTTGTCGTCCGTGTAGGTCGTGACCGCTGGTGAAGGAAGCTTATCGCTGGGACAGATGAGGATCTTGATCGTCTGGGCACCGACCGAATTTGCACCCAGGCAATTGGCGTACTGGCTGTCGGTCATGATGCCGTATTGGTCCAGCTGGTTCAGCACCAGCGACTTCTGGAGATTATCCTGTTCAATGAAGGGCATGAGCGCTTCCCAGATCGTATAGCTTTGCGTAGGGTCCACGGGTGGTGAATATTTGCTTACCATCGCTTGCCCATAGTACGGATCAATCTGGGTGTTGACGGCAGGGGGAAAGCGGGAGTACGCGCTTTCAAAGTTCATGGACGCCAAAGCAATCTGTTTCAGGTTGTTTTCGCAGCTCATGCGACTGGCCGCCTCGCGCACCTTTTGCACGGCCGGCAAAAGCAGCCCGACCAGCACGGCAATGATGGCAATGACCACGAGAAGTTCGATCAGTGTGAATCCACGACGCTGATGCTTACGATGCAGCGATCTCATGAGGCTGTCCTCCATCTCCAGCTTATGGTACCGACCAGGAAAGGGAGTATTGTTGCCCAGCTATATCTAACAGCGATGAGGAATTCGAGAAGGTCTGATGAATCCTGGATCGTTGCCACTTTGCAGGCAGCATCCTGAGCTTGTCCTGTGCTCGCGGGAAAGTGCTCAGAGCGGTTCAGACCCTGGTCGTCCAGCAAATCGCCGAGCGATATGGAATTGATTTTGTGACTGCCTGGCTCTACGAGCTTCTCGTTGAGCAACTCCGACTGGCATGCATCATGTCAGCCTATCGGCGTTGAGGGGAAGACAAAGGGGTCAGGTTAGATTTTCTCTTGAGGCGTCCTTTCCCTTGTTTGGTTTGCCCTGTCGTCGCAATGCGGATTCCAGCCCCAACGCCGTCGCCGTCTCTGTTTGCCAGATCCCTACACCGAAGGAGGCGCCGCGGCCGACCGAGCGCTGCACCTCGGTCGAGGACAGGGTAGACATACGCCGCATCCAAGCAACGAGTTCGTCGCGCCACGCCCCCAACTGTAACATCACGCTAGCTACCTAGCCGATAAAACCTAACCTGTCTCCCTTATGATGCACCCTTGTCGATTCCTCCTAATTCTGGCGTTGACACAAATCTCGATATCTCTATATTTGGCAAACCAAATTTGGAAAACCACATTTCTCCGCGGAAAGGAGGACACAGCCATGGCAAGGCCGGCGGCCAAAGATCTCACCGAGCGTGAACTCCAGGTCATGCATGTATTCTGGAAGGTCAAGGAGGCGACCGCGTCCGAAGCCCGCGACATCCTCGCCGAGGATGGGCCCGATCTCGCGTACACCACCGTCGCCACGCTCGTGCGCATCCTGCATGAGAAGGGCTTCCTGGAACTGCTCAACGACGAACGGCCGTTTCGCTACCGCACCGCAAGGTCGTACGAGGAAGTTTCCGGCCGGTTCCTCAACGACGTGCTGGATCGGGTATTCCGCGGCTCGCGGGAGCAGTTGCTCGTGCGCCTCGTGGAACAACGCAAACTGACGGCCGAGGAACGGACGATCCTGCAAGGAATCTTGAAGGAACAAAAGTCATGAGCCATTGGGGAATGACAGCGGCATGGTGCGCCCTGCAAGTCACGCTCGTGGCGCTTGCGGCACGTGTCTTGACACTGCCGGCCATGCGACGGACGGTAGCCACGGGATCCCACCTGGCGGTCGTCGCACTGGCAGCGATCATCTTGTTGACGGCCCTGGCCTTTTGCCCGCTGCCGGATTACTGGAGCTGGCATGGCTCTTTGAGTCAAGAGTCCGATGCGGTGCGGCAGTCCAGTGGGCACGCCCGGGATATTGCTACAACCCCGACCAGGGAGACAGAAGCCGGCATGGAGCCGGGCAGCCTGCAATCGACGGGCGTAACGGACACCGCTACAGCTGTCGGCTTTCGCCGGCTGTCGGAGTTGATCTCCAGCATGCGCCGCGCAGCATCGTCAGCGGCGTCGGGGCGATCCCGTTGGCCATTCTGTCTGGCTGTGCTCATCGCCGTCGGGACAAGTCTCTGCCTGGTGCGCTTGCTACTGGGACTCAAGGCGGTCCATGATTTGCGTCACCGCAGCCATGCGCTCGACGATGCGGCGCTGCAGGATTTGTTGCAATCGTTGCGGACGGCCATGCGGTGCTCGGCTAGCGTCACCGTGCGCGAGTCGTCGGACCTGACCACAGCCGCGACGGTAGGTTGGCTGCGGCCTACCCTTCTCCTGCCTCTTGACTGGCGCGGCTGGAGTGCCGCCGAACTCCGTGCCGTGCTCGCGCACGAGCTGGCCCACGTGAAGCGCCGCGATTACGCAGCCGGCGTTCTGGCACACGTTGGCCTCGCTTTGCATTGTTATCACCCCCTGGTGCACTGGTTGGTCCGCCATCTGTACTTACAGCAAGAGCTGGCTGCCGACATGCTGGGGGCTCAATTCGCGGGAGGGCGCCGCACCTACTTGACGGCACTGGCGCAGTTGGCGCTGCGGCAAGAGGGTGCGCCGCCAAGTTGGCCGGCCAGGTCGTTCCTGCCGGTGCACGGAACCTTGATGAGGAGAATTCAGATGTTGCGAGGCAAGGAAGCACTCGGAAACGCTGGTTGGCTACGGGCACGGCGCTGGCTTACGGTGGCAATGCTCGTGGGTGTCGCCTTGGGCAGCTCGGCTCTGCGCGGACCTGCCCAAGTTGTGGGTGATCAGCGTCCCGACGCAAAGCCCGAAGCGAACGGCAGCGTCGCGCCACGGCACCTGCCGCCGCCGGGCCGGCAACCTTTTGATTGCAGATACATCGGCGACGAGGCGGTTGGCATGGTAGCTCTCAGGCCCGCCGCGATTCTGGCCTACCCAAGCATGCAGCCTCACGCCCAAGCTGTGAACTTGGCAGTCCAGGAAGTGTTGATGGAAACTGGCATCCGCGATCCACAGCAATTGGGCTTGGAGGTTGCGGACCTCGAAGAAGTGGTCGCTGGTTTACGCGCGATTACGAACCCTAGTGCGCCCAAAGGCTCTCAGCACGGACTGTACTTTGCGGCTGGCATGATCCACACGATCAAACCCCACGACTGGGTGCAAATGCTGGAAGCGCGCATCGGAAAGTTGGAGAAACACACTTACCAAAAAAGAGATTACTACACCTGCGTCCCAGCCGCCAAGCAGTTTCCACGGATCTGCGTCTTCTGCCCCGATGATCGAACCCTTGTCTGTGAAGCAGAACAGTCGATGCGGCGGATGCTCGAACACGGCTCGGAGACAAGACCAGCGCGAGCTTGGGATCGCGGCTGGGCTCAGGTAGAAGGCGGCTTGTTCGCTGTTGCCGTGGACTTTCATGGTTCGGTATTCGACGAGGTTCCGCAGTCGATAGCGGAACAAGTGGCCTCCGATCATTTGGAGAGCCTGGCACTGCTTCCCGTCCTCGATCGAGCCCAGGTCGTCGTCGGTATCGACGGCGTAGGCGATGAGTTCCGCCTGAAGGCGCTCTTCGACTGTGACAAGGAACAGAAGGCGATCGAGTTAGCCGAAGCTGAGAAGGAACGCATCCGTTTGGGCCTGGGCCTCCTTCAAAAGCTGCAAGCCAAGTCGGCGACTCCGCTAGAAAAGGTAGCCACGAGCTTTGGAGTGGAACTGCTCAAGAACGCAGGGGTAGAGCGCCGTGGCACCGAGGTCGAAGTGCACGCAGGCACCAAGCTGCTCTTTGCGGATATAGTGCGTGAGTTGTTGGCGATGGGCGTTCCGAAGTAACGGGCTGAGTTGTTCGCACGCTTTACGGAAGGCAAAGTCTCTCCTGGTGCCCGCATGGAGCGTGGGCACCAGGAGTTCGTTCACTCCGATCAGCAAAGACGAAGGGGAAACGGGACGAGAGGGGAAAGGGGTCGGGTTAGGGGCCGTGTGAAGGAAAACAGAAGATTGACTTCCGCATTCGAGCAGTGCACCCGTATCGCGTGGACGCGATTTCGGAGGCTCGATCAGCACCGCTCCTCTGCCCGAATCCGTATGCACGAGCCGCCATCCCCTGGGCGTTGGTTGGTCCGCTGTTCGTCCGCGTGAAGCTCAGGCCCCGCGCGGCCCCCGGCACATGATTTGCTTGGCTTAATAGCAGGTGCCCACCAGCGCAATGCGGGCACCATCCTCATGGTCCACACAAGCGAAGAGGTGCATCATGCGATCCCTGCTGCTTTCCCTCGCGTTGGGTATCACGGCCCTGGTGTTTGTCGGCGTCACGCCCTCCAGTGCGGATGCTCAATACCGGTGGGGCGCACGCCGGCCCTATTACGGTGCGTATTACCCCAGCTATTACTACGGGTATAGCTATCCCTCGTACTATTCCGGCTACTACGCCGCGCCGGGGTACTACGGTGCGCCGGGCTACTACGGCTCGTACTACTATTCCACTCCGGGTTACTCAGCCTATTACAGCTATCCGGGGTGGTCGTCGTACTATGCCTATCCGCCAGCTTACTCCTACGGCTACTGGCCCTATTGAGTTGTGGCATGGTTCAAAAGCTATGCTGTAGGGCAAGCTGCTAGCTTGCTGCTGATTGCGGAGGAGCAAGCTGGCAGCTTGCTCTGCGAAAGTTGCGACCTGGATTCAAACCCGGGGGTCGGTCTTGCGGGGTTCCCCGGCTGTCGGCTACGCTGATGGAGCGTCGCCTGCCACTTGGCTGAGAAGGGCCTCTGCAATGTCCGACCAACTCGGGAGCGATCCGCAATCCGTGAAGCAGATCCAGACCAGCCTCCAACAGCTGGCTCAAGGTCTGCGCGAGGCCCAACAACTGGAGCCCGAAGCCAGGGAAGATCTTGCAGACCTCGTCGAAGAGTTGAGCAAGACCCTCGACCCGGCCACGATCCCTTCCGACGAAACCGCACAGCTCGCGCGCAGCACCGCACACCTGGCCCAGCTTCTCCACCAGGAGCATAATCCGACGCTTTTGGCGAGTGCCAAGAAACGCTTGCAAGACGCTGCGCTACGCGCCGAAGCCAGCGCACCGAATGCTACCACACTCGCCTGGAGAATCCTGGAAGCTCTTGCCAATCTGGGGATCTGATCTCAGAAACATTTCAAGCTGACTCGGTCTTCCGATTTGCGCTTCCCTCGGTTACCATGCCATCCCAAGATGGTATAGTTTGCCTCAGTGACCGCGTGCAAATCGACGGATACTAGCCCGAAGCGTTAGCGAGGACCTCGCTAACGCTTCGGGCTAGTATCTGCCGAATCAAGGACGGTGATATAGCTGGCCGTGTCGGAATACCTCGGTTTCGTTGTCAGTCGGAGGAGTAGCCATGTCTTTGGAGCCCGCACTAGCGCCAACAGGGACAGCAACTGACTGGCCCGTTCTCAGCGCTCATGAACGTCGCGTGCTGGGAGTCCTCGTCGAAAAGGCCAAGACCACTCCCGATGTTTATCCGCTCAGCATGAATTCTTTGGTAACGGGCTGCAATCAGAAGTCGAATCGAGATCCAATCCTCAACCTAAGCGACGTCGATGCCGAGGAGGCGCTGCTTGCCCTGCAGAAGAGAGTGCTGGTCGCCAGGATCACCGGGGGAAGGGTCGAGCGCTGGCGTCATTGCCTTTACGAAGCCTGGAAGGTGAACAAGGTGGAGCTGGCGATCCTCGCCGAGCTACTGCTGCGCGGACCGCAGACGGAAGGCGAATTACGCGCTCGTGCCAGCCGGATGGAGCCGATCGCCGACCTCGACGCCCTTCGGGCCGCCCTCGGTCCCTTGACCGAACGCCGCTTGACCGTTTACCTGACTCCCGAGGGAAGACGGGGCACGGTGCTGACGCATGGCTTTCACTCGCCCAAGGAGCTGGAACACCTCCGCACGCGCCATCACTCGGCGGCAGATCTCCCCGAGGACACGGAACCCGCGCCCACCAACTCGTCGGCCGACTCTCCGCGCAGAGACAGGAGCGGGTCGCCTGAATCGACGCACGGGTTGGAAGAGGCGCGTGCCGAGATTGCGCAGCTCCGGGATGTTATTGATGATCTGCAGAACAGGGTAGCAGTTCTGGCGGAGCAGATGCGCCAGCTTCAGGAAGGCCTGGGGCTAAATCAGCATGCCTGAATCGGCTGATACTAGCCCGAAGCGTTAGCGAGGTCCTCCTTGGCGCGTTAGCGAGATCCTCGCTGACGCTTCGGGCTCGTATGAGCGGAGTCAGCATCCTGTCGCCGTGCGAGGCCGTTCAACGTCGAAACGCGCGTGTCACGGGCGTGTCCGATTTGTAACTCCACACCTCGTTGCCTTCGCGATCGTACTCGGTCGCGGGAGTCGGCAAACCCATCCCTCTATGGTCGTATGAGGTCACCAGTGTATTGCCGTTCGGCAAGCGCACGGCCGCTACGGGATCGGACATGGGTAAGGGAAGCTCCCAAATCACCCGGCCGCGTGAATCGTATTCGACAACGCGATGGTTCTCTTTTTCGGGTATCAAGACGTGCCCCGATGGCAAAACCTCGAGCCGGCCGCCGATCGTCATGACGCGGGCATTCGGAAAGCTCTGAAGTTCCTTGCCGGCGGCATCGAGCCGGACAAATCTACGCGCGTTCGTGACACAGGCGATGTCGCCGTTGGGAAGCTTGGCCGCTTTCATGATCGACTCACCGGTGGGGAAGCTGAATGAGAACACCACCTTACCATCACGGTCCACTTCCACGAGTTGTGGCGCAAGCTGTTGTAGCTGGATCGACTGGGTGGCAATGAACGTGTGCCCGTTCGGCAAGCGCTGGGCGACCAGGGGACTGGCGATCTGTTTTTGCCAGAGCACCATTCCCTTGCGGTTCCGCTCGGTTACGCGGTTCGCGTTGTGCTCGGCAATCAGGACTCGATCGCCCGGCAACATCTGGGCATCGAGCGGCAACTGGAGTCCTTCGATTTGAAAGCGGGGCCGATTCTGGGCGTCCAGCTCCGCGACCGCTCCCTTCTCGAACATGACGATGAGTGTGTAGCCGCGTGAGGCTTTCTTTTCGTTGAGCTTGGGAACCTCGATCTTGGCCTCGTGGTCCTGCCACCAGTGGGCCCAGGATTCGCTGCACTTGCGGCGGGCGCCTTCATCGAAGCCTAGCATGATGTCTGGAGACTGGTCGTCGGCGATCCGCAAAAGCATGTCTTCCGCCTGGCGTGCCTGTCCCACCGGAAGCTTGGCCAACAGGTCGATCAACACCGGGACTGCTGCCTTGTCCCGAGCCCCGGCCAGGGCGGACGAAGCACGCAGTCTTACGGTCAAATCGGCATCGTGCAGCAGCTCCTTCACGTCCGCGCGGGCAGTGCCGAGACCAGCCTGGCAAAGGAGTTCCGCAGCGACGGCACGCCGCTCGGCTACCGGGTCCTTCAGGGCAGCGATCAGGATCTGCTCGGGTTTGCCGTCGCGTATCGCTACCGCAGCCAGCGCAGTCTTGATCTCCTCGCCCACATTGTCCTGCTCGGCGAATGGCAGGAAGCCAAGAAGCGCCTCGGCGGCACCCGGAGGCTTTCGTAACGCCAGAACGTGTGCCGCGGCTAGCGGGACTGCTACGCGAGCGCCTCTCTCCTCGATGGAACGCAGACATTCTTCGGCCCGACGAACCACTTCAGGATCGGTACTCTTCACTGCCTGTCGGAGCGATGGCACCGCGATCACGCCCAGCCCAATGAGGTCCGAGGTTGCGGTTTCGCGCGTCCTGAATGATTCGTCCCCTAGCTGCCGAACCAGGAACGCGACCTTGTTCTGGTCCTGGCTCGTCATGGTCCGCTTGCGAAAAAACTCCAGAAGACCAGCATTATCGGTGGGGATGCCGGCGTTCTTGAGCACGGCTTCGTCGCTCAAAGCGAACGGAGGTTCATTCGTTTCGGAGCCTAGAACTGCTCCAGCCGCCAGAAAAACAACAAAAAGTAAGGCTGGTCGAGTCCAGCGCATCGCAATTCTCCTCTCGGAACCAGCAGCTAGAGCCCGGGTACGATAGCCTGCCCTGCGGAGGGCCTCTCCTACGCATTCATGATAATCAAAGGGAGCGATGGTGAGGAGAACAAAGTGCCGGACATGGGGCATCGTGTAGCTCAAGCTGCCGGCTTGAGCTACAGGACGTTGTAGCCCAAGCTGGCCCCTTGAGGTACGAGAAAACCAATACGGGCCAGTTGTGGCTCAAGCTGCCAGCTTAAGCTACGAGAAGCCCGTCAGGGCAGATTGACTTCGACGTGAGCCGTCCTACGCTGCTCCTCGAGCACGGCCATGCGCATCTCGTCCATGCAAGTGTCGCGGACGAGGTCCTTGATCTTTTCGAATTCCGAGGGTTGGCCAGGCTTGCGATCGGTCACCTTGATCAGGTGCAGGCCGTAGTCGGTCTGCACGACGTCGCTGAGATCGCCTACTTTGAGAGCAAAGGCGGTCTTGGCGAATGCCTCATCCACGATGAACTTGCGCTGGAAATAGCCGATATCGCCGCCGTTGGGTGCGCTGGTGCACTGCGAATACTTCTTGGCAGCCTCCGTGAACTCGATCTTGCCGGCCAGGATGTCCTGCCGGAGAGATTGCAGCTTGGCCCGCATCGCCTGTCGTTCGGGTTCGGTAGTGTTGGGCGAAACCCGCATGACAATATGGCTGGCGCGGACCGCGACGCGATCGAAAAAGTCCCTGGTCTCGTCGTAGTAGCGCTTGAGCTCGGCATCGGTCAGACGTTCTTTGACGAAGCCTGCCCATTGCAAGCCGGTAACGATGTTCGAGCGCAATTGCGCCTCGTTGAGACCGGTGTCCTTGTAGAAATCGACGATCGTCTTGCCCTGCTTTTTCAAGGCTTCTTGTAGCTCGGTCATACGCTTGTTGACATCCGCCTGTTCGATCTTCGGACCGTGCTTCTTCAGGAACTGCTGCATCAGATTGTCGTCGATGAGCATGTTCAGGGCGTCGTGCTGCATCTGGCGGCGCTGCGCCTCGGTGGGAGCCGTGGCCATGGGGCCGGCCTGCTTCAACAGCGCGTCCACCTCGGACATGCTGATGGGCACTCCGTCGACGATAGCCGCGGGCTTGGTCGTCGCACCAGGCTGTTGTGCTGAAGCGATCCCGGCAGATCCTATCCATGCAGCCGCGCTTGCCAGGCCGCACGTCACCCATTTTTGCGCGTTCATCCCCACCTCCTGATTTGCCTATATCATCCCCGCTCCATGTCGAATGCGACGACGGCTTATACCGGGAGCGCTCGGCAAAAGGGAGAGCAGTTCTTCAAGAAAAGTGGTTCGCCTGAGGAACTCGACGCAGTACGTTCAGGCATGGATGAAATCGTGCCGGGGTGTGAACCGGATGATAAATCATTTCTGTTTATCCTGCCGCAGTTTCATGGATCCCGTCTGCGTCATCTTCTGCTCAAACTGCGCGCCGCCGGCAGCAATGGCCATCTCCATGGTTTGGGTTGTGGTCGACTCTACTAGATGGCCGGACGCATTGTCGAAATACGCCGTCCCCTTGCCCTCCTGCGCCTTGATCTTCACGGTAAAGGGCTTATTGGGGTCCGCTTCGAGAGACACCATTGGTTTCAGGGCAATCTTCTCGACTTCTTTGCCGTTGATCATGGCGGTACCCTCGTCCGTGAGACTCTTGGTGATTACCATCTTGCCGAATGGTGCTTCCATTTCCGACTTTTGTTCCCATGACTTGCCTTTTTCGACCGCCCCGCCAGGCAACACGATCCCGCCTTGTTCCACCATTTGCTTCATCGTGTCGGCCGAAAACATCTGGTTGCTCCCGGCGGGCAATTTCTTCAAAGCCTCGGTCAGCTTTTCGGGGACCTGGACATCAGCTATCTTGCCATGGGCATCCATCGTGAAACCAAAATCGGCGCTGGTCATTGCTTCGAAGATCGGGCCCACCATTTCGCCGAGCTGCCCTTCCGGCTTCTTGCCATCCTTGGAATCATAATCAATCTTGCCGGTTGGGCCGCCCTCCATCGAAAAGCGAATCCGGTCGATTTTCTGGCTAATCTTGGCCTTCTTGTCCTTGTCCACGGAGACGACGTTCCACGTCGTGTCCAGTGTCTGCAAGACCTTCATTTCAACGTTATTTCCCATGACGTTCATCTGCATTTCGATCTTTTGTTCGATCGTGTAGCCAAGCTTCTCGCCTTCCTTGAACTTGTAGCTCAGAGTTGTCTGCGCACCCGCAGGCGAGCTGCCTGCGCAAACGAGAACCACGACAAAAGTACCGAGCCAAGCTTTCCGGATCGCGCCAAAGAACATGGTAAACCGCCTTTCGGCAACAAGAGAAGACAATCATAGCGCCAGGAGCCAGGGCGCACACAGCAGGGATCATAGGCGCTCGTTTTGGGCATTACAAGGAGCATTGGAGAGCACATTTTGACCGTTTTGTGCCAAAAAGCGACCGTTGGCGCCAACGCGGGCGCTGCGAAAAGCCCAGAAAATACGGGCTTTCTTGCATTTTGGGACATTTTGGGACTCGTAGCGGGGGTGGTTTTGCTCATAATTAGTGTCTTTACGTACACATGCCTGCCTGCCCAGGGCGAATTTGCAGATATCGCAGAGAGTCTCAGTCGCCTATTCGAGGGCTGCATATCCAGGGTCGCCCGCTGGGATCAGGCGACGCGGCTGGCCGTTCCACCAGACCATGATGCGGCCGGCCAGCGTCTCGTCGGTGGCGAGCTGAAACACGGCGTCGGCAATGTCGTCGAGACTGAGGAGCGTTTGCGGAACGTCCAGCTCCCTGCGCTGCACGGACGATAGCGAGTCGTAGTAGGCTTTGACTTCCGGCGTCGCGATCCAGCCGGGAACGAGACAATTCACACGGATGTTGTCGCGTTGGCCTAGCCAGCCGAGTGTTGTCGTGAGCCGAATGACGCCGGCCTTGGCGGCGTCGTACGCTGGCACGTGCCCATGCTTTCGGCCATGACCCAGCGCCGAGGTGGACCCGACGTTCACG
>Ga0310039_10000155_pt1 | contig 67387 bp, 60 predicted proteins | sample Sb_taG_4_FD_200460 | JGI IMG/M metagenome (GOLD analysis project Ga0310039, IMG submission 200460) | Peat soil microbial communities from Weissenstadt, Germany - Sb_50d_6_BS metaG (v2) (version 2) | ecosystem: Environmental > Terrestrial > Soil > Wetlands > Peat | place: Germany: Weissenstadt...
CCGACCTAATTGATCGGGGGAGCGGTGAAAGTACTGAGAGAAATGTTCGACGGCGTGAAGATAACAATCGATGGTGGTCTGAGCGTAGTTGCGACGCTCCAGCTCTTCTAGCATGATCTTACGAAGATGGGTCACAGAGAAACCTCCTTTCTCGGTCACCAAACTAGATCACCACCTCCAGAACTGCTGGCCCCGGGACACGCGATAGCGTCCGTCGCACCAGCGACTTAGTTCAAGTCGGCTTCGGGGAAGTCTATAGAAACCAGGTCAGGGCACAAAGTAACACCGTTGGAGCGATCTCCGCGAAGAACGTTTGTCGGTACTAGATTAAGCAAATCAGCTGTGCACCGAGGGCAAAACTGGACGTCTGGCTGAGGACCTGAAAGAGTAGCCATAATGGACGCAGGGTAGACCAGGGCGATAGGCTAATTCAAAATCAATTATAAGGATTCAGCCAGAATTTTACGCTGCTGTTTGGAGGGAATCATGCCAGCGCCAGCACGAGAGAAAAGCCCGATGGAATACACCCGATTACCGTAGGCAGGTCGGCCCGTACTGTCCCAAGTGCGAAAAAGAACATGGAATCAAAACGTGACTCGTTGGGCGTCAGCAAAAGGGAACAGGGAAGTTGTATTTCGATCGCCCCAATTTTGGTCCGCCGTACAACTGCAACTTCAACGGTTGCAGGGCTCGCTGAAATTTCAAACAGCCCACTACCTAAACTCAAGCCCGCGCCGACTTTACATCCGTCCGCGAGAAGCCTTGTTCTTTAAACAAAAGCGGCTCTCCTTTGGATTTCGCCAGGGCGTAGGAGAAGCAGTCTTCGAAATTCAATTTGGCGGGGTGGCCGCTGGTCTTTCCGAAGTCGCGATAGGCCTGGCGCGTATGCGAGCTTGCGCTTCGGTGACCGGCTCAATTGCGATTTGCGCCTCCTCGATCAATTCATCAAAACGGCGGCTGGCAACCGGATTTTTGCTGCCATCAATCACCGCCCCGGCTTCCACATAACTGACGGCCGAAATACGAGGCTGCGCGGCGCTTTCCGCGGCACGCTCAATAATACTGGCGAACTCGGGCGCTTCCGCTTCAAAGCGGAGAATGGCGATCAGGGCGGAAGTGTCCAGGATCATTTCGGCAGGCCTTTCTCGTCATAGAGAAGCTCTGCTCAACGTAATCAGCGCCATCATGATCGCAAAAGAGGTATTCTCGAAGGCGTGAAGGCTAACGGCAAAGTAGTGCCTTTGCGGCGGGTAAGCAACGGAGTGGATTCCAGCGAACCAGCTGCGGCCACATTGTCTCGCTTGCTGGCCGTCTATGCCCCTCACGACGGTAGTTTTGAGCTACGCATCCCGGGCTTGTACGCCAGCCGCTTTTCACGAATCAACACGGAATGTTTTCATTCTGTCCGGTCACCCTCGTTGTGCATCGTCGCCCAAGGAGCGAAGACGGTCATCGTGGGGCGAGAGGTCTACGAATACGATGCGTCACGCATGATCGTATTCTCTGTTGCACTACCAGTTGCTTCCCAGATCACACAAGCGAGTCATTCCGAGCCTTACTTCGCTCTTAGGCTAGATCTCGACCCTCGCAAGGTTGCGCATCTGGTCTTGAAGGTATATCCAGACGGTCTGCCTCCAGTGCAGGAGCGGCGTGCCGTTTACGTCACTCCGGCCGATGCGAGCACTGTCAACGCCGCGACGAGGTTAATGGAGTGTCTCGCGCAGCCCGGGGATGCTGAACTACTCGCCCCACTTGTGATCGATGAGATTGTGATCCGGCTACTACGCAGCCCCATTGGCGTTCGCGTCGCTCAAATGGGCTTTGCAGAATCTAGCGTCCACCGCGTTGCGAAAGCCATTTCCTGGCTACGCGCCAACTTCTCTCAACCCATGAAGGTCGAAGAATTGGCCGGGCTGGTGCACATGAGTGTTTCCTCTTTCCACGAGCACTTTAAGTCCGTCACTTCGATGAGCCCACTGCACTATCAAAAGGTGCTGCGACTCCAGGAGGCGAGGCGTCTCATGTTGTCGACAATCATGGATGCGGGTACTGCGAGTCAGCGCGTGGGCTATCTAAGCGCCTCACAGTTCAGCAGAGAATACAGCCGCTTCTTCGGGAGTGCGCCGACCAAGGACATCGCCAGATTGCGTCAAGAGACTGGACTTTGGGTCTGACCCTCGGGGGTAATGGCGCAATCAGATGGGATGAGAAGGCCGGTCTCCGACGGGATGCGATACGCTCCCAAGTTATCGACGCGCTCGAAGCGCAAAAGATAAAGGAGGTCGGCAATGAAGAAGATTAGCACCGCAACGGCAGGTAAGAGCGAAAAAGTTGAAGGTCAGAGAGTGACGGTGGGGCTGGATCTGGGAGAGCGATCAAGCTGGTACTGCATTCTGAACGAAGCGGGGGAAGTGGTTCTGGAACGGAGACTGGCGACCACGCCAAAGGCAATGAAGGAAGTCTTCGGAGGAATAACGCGCAGTCAAAATCTACTTGACCTGGACCCTAGACCGGCCTTCTCATGGAAGGCGATTACACTCACGATCAGGTCAATGAGTTCGCGGTAGGGACAACCATTGCTGGCTGCCCCCCGCGCGGACCCGGACGGGCGCTCATTAGCGCATCCGGTTCTTATCGCAGATGTTGGCGGCGAAGCGATCAGCGGGATAAGGATGGAGCACTCGCGGTTGAGGAAGCCAACGCCTAGCCAGCGCGAGGGTGCGCCTCCAGGAGACAAGTCGTTTCTGGCTCCGACGGCGAAGAGTACGCCACTAAAGTCCAAGCAACCGATCCCGGAATATCCCTAGGCTAGCGGGCCAGAAATGAAGATTGGTCGGGACGGGCAGATTTGAACTGCCGACCCCTCGCACCCCAAGCGAGTGCTCTACCAGGCTGAGCCACGTCCCGACGGCCAGAAAACCCGTTGCTTCACTCCAACCGCAGCGGATGGGGTTGACTCAAGCATTTTACACCAACAAGCGCACGCTGCGGAGCTTGCTCCGCATGCACGGGCGGGGATACCCGGCCCTCCACAGATCTTGCGTGTGCGCACTGATTGAAAGGCCTACCTCCGTTTTCGCTTCGGAGGCCGTTGCGGTTTTTCTTCGAACACGGCAAACTGAATCTTCTTTTCCACGGGATCGATGCGATCCACTAGCACGCGTATCTTCTGGCCCAGGCTGTAGATCCTGCGGTTACGCTGGCCGATGATCTCGCGAGTGTTCTCGTGGTAGGTGTAGCGGTCGTCGGTTAACGAGTCCAGCGGAACCAAACCTTCTATAAACAGGTCGGTGAGTTCGACGAAGAATCCGAATTTGGTCACGCTGATGATCAGGCCGTCGAAGTCTTCGCCGACCCGGTCCTCCATGAACTTGACCTTCTTCCATTCCATCAGGTCGCGTTCCGCGTCATCGGCGCGACGCTCGGATCGGCTGGATTCCTCGGCGATGTCGTGAAGCTCTTCCAGCGGGATTGGGGCGGTCACGGGTTCAAGCGACTCACGATGCGCGGTATGGTCGCGACGCTTGGACCAAGGGGACGGCGCGGCGGCCGCATCATCGGTCGCGGACGAAAGCGCCCCTGCCGCATGATCTTTTGCCGAGTCGCGCAATACCTTTTTCAAAATGCGATGGACGATAAGGTCGGGATAGCGCCGGATGGGCGAGGTGAAATGGGTGTAGGTTGGTGCCGCCAGTGCAAAGTGTCCCGGGTTCTCTTCCGAATATCGCGCTTGCTTCAACGAGCGCAGCATCAGGTAAGAAAGGATTCGTTCTTCCGGTTTGCCGGCGATCTTTTCGGTTAACTTCTGATACATGCGCGGCGTAATGTGAACCTCTTTCGGAATTTCAATTTCCCGCGGACGCTTGCCCGTGCCGTAACTAGCGCGGCGGTCGGACTTGAACTGCACTCGCTGAATGGGTAGAGCGCCAACGCCCAGCGAATATCCGAAGGCTGCGGCGATGACTTCGAAGTCGTAAACTCGCTTGGCATCGGGCTTTTCGTGAATGCGGTAAAGCGAGGCCACGCGTTTGTTTTCGAGATATCCGGCGACGCATTCGTTTGCCGAAAGCATGAACTCTTCAATCAGGCGATGCGCCATGTTTCGCTCCGAGCGGGTGATACTTTTCATCAATCCAAACTCGTCGAATTCGATCACGGGCTCGGGTAAGTCGAAATCGATGGAGCCGCGCCGCTCGCGCTTGCGATTCAGAATCAGAGCGAGGTCGCGCATGATCTCGAAGGTCCCGACCAGATTTGCATAGCGTTTTCGTGCGCCGGCGTCACCTTCCAGCACCGCATTCACGTCGGTGTAGGTCATTCGCTCGGCTGATCGGATGATCCCTTCACTCAACTCATAACTAAGAATCTCGCCACGGTGGTCAATCTTCATGACGCAGGAAAGCACGAGCCGGTCCACGTGCGGGCGCAGGCTGCAGATATCGGTCGAAAGCTCAAGCGGCAACATGGGCACGGCGCGATCGGGGAAGTAGACGCTGGTGCCGCGCAGCCGCGCTTCTTGGTCGAGCGCTGCATCGGGCCTGACGTAGTGGGCCACGTCTGCGATGTGTACCTGGAGTTCGTAGTTGCCGCCATCGATTTGCTGGACGGAGACGGCGTCGTCGAAGTCGCGCGCCGTTTCGCCGTCGATCGTGACGATGGGGAGAGCGCGGAAGTCGCGCCGCTTTTGAACCTCGCGCGTTGGGATGATGGGTTCAATGTTTTGCGCTTCGTCCAGCACGTCGGGCGGGAAACGATGGGGCAGATGAAATTTGCGAATGATGACTTCCACATCGACACCGAAATCATCTTCATAGCCCAGGATCTCAACCACTCTTCCCCGCGGATTCTGGGTGGCCGACGGCCAGTCGGTGATTTCGACATCCACAACCACGCCTTCGAGATCGTCCCGTTCGGTACGACGCGCGGCTTCCTCGCCTAGGACGCGATCGACGGATTTGTGTTTTCTTGAAACAGTCGCGCCGTTCTGCAGAGAGAGAGACGCTTTCGGGACTGCCGAAGAAACAGCGGCCCTACTTTGTTCTTCTGGGTAGTCCATGCCGGGCGGGATCACGATTTCCTGAGAGATCTTCTGGTCAATCGGCGTGACGTAATCGCCACGATTGCCATGATGGAAGATTCCGACCACGGTGCTATGAGCGCGGACGACCGGGCGAACGATGCGCCCTTCGGCGCGGCCGTCGGGACGGATCGTGCCGATCTCCACCAGCACACGGTCACCGTGCATCGCAGAACCCACGGCGGGCGGCGGAATGAAAATGTCTCCGGCGAGCTGCGCCTTGAGGCGTGCATCAAGGGAGGAGGCATCGGGCGTGACAAACCCGTAGCCGTCGCGATGCATGCTCAACTTTCCGACTAAGACGTTCTTGCCCGCGGCCGCCTTCGGAATCGCGTAGCGGTCCGAATCGACCTGAATCAGCTGCCCGCTGCTCACCAGGCTCTGCAGGCGCTCGGAGAGTTCTTGGCGTGCGGCGCCATGGAGCCCCAATTCCCGCACCAGTTGCTTGAAGCCAGCGGTGCCTTTGGGCTGGCGTTCGATCTTCTTGAGGATGGCGGAATCGGAGAGTCTGTCCAAGATCGTCGATTGCGTATGGCTCAAACCATAATAACGCGACAGCCGATTCTTGTTGCCGCGCAAACCTTCCAACTCTCCTTCAACAACTCTCCCAAAATGGACGTCTGGCGTTCCCGAGGTCCCAGCCGAAGAACAAATAGTCCGATGGATTTCCTGCTCGGGTTGTACACTTTGCGGTGATGCCACTATGGTCGCCCTTCTAGAATGAGTCGAGATTTATCGGCGCGACCCTGGCACGCTTTAACAACTAAACTGAATGCGATCGCATCACATGACGCATCAGAACAAGAGAGGTGTGATGTTGAGGCACACTTTCTGCAATTGGCGCAGCGGCGTCCCAAGCCTCGTGTTTGTTGGTTTCCTCATTGCATTAGCTCCGTCAGTGATGGCTCAGACGCCTGGAATGGGTGCATTGACGGGCAACGTCACCGATGCGTCCGGTGGCGTGATTACGAATGCCACGGTCACGGCAACGAGCGTCGACACTGGCCAGGCGCGAACCGCGACCACGGGCCCGGACGGCACTTATAAAATTGACCCGCTCTTGTCGGGCACGTACCGGGTGAAGTTTGAGGCGACCGGCTTTAAGACCGTGGAGATTCCTTCCGCAACCGTCAACGGGACAGAGACGGCGATGCTGGATGGGAAGCTCGAAGCGGCCGAACCAGTCAATGGGAAACCAGCGCCACAGGAGAATTTGCCGAACGCCCCTTCCAGCAGTACGACAGCACCTTCGCTGCAGGATCTAGGACTTTCGCCGGAGCAGACTCAGGGAAGCGCGCCGGATCAGGCTAGGCTCGATAAACGAACGCACATGCTGAAGATCCATCAGCGACTCGGTTTAATAACCCTTGCTCCTTTAATCGCCACATTCATCACTTCAGCAAACGCCGGTGGCAAGAACACCAGCACGACCGATCGCACCGTGCACATGGTCTTGGGCGCGGTGTCGGGGGATTTGTATTTCATGACCGCTTACTACGCCATCCGCGCGCCCAAAATACCCGGAACAGAAACCCGTGGTCCCATCCGCCTGCACAAAGCCCTGGCTTGGATTCATGGTCCGGGAATGATCTTGACCCCGATCCTGGGCGCGATTGCCTACAATCAAAAGAGCAACGGAGAAAAGGTACATGGGATCGCCTCGGCGCATGGACCGGTGGCGATCGTAACCGGTGCCGCGTTTGGAGTCGCTGTGATGTCGGTATCGTTGAAGTTCTGAGCGGGCCTTATGCACAGAAAAGTACTGATAGCCTTCCTGCTTTTAGCGCTTCCCGTGTTTGGCGTACCTGATGGCCAGTGGGTACTTGAACAATGCACTCTCACCTACCATGTGTCGCACCCGCTGCATCAGTCTGAGGGGGTGAGCCATGCGGCGCGAGGCAAGGGCATCTGCCACGGCGGACAATGCGATTTCTTGATCGCGGTAGCCGTGAAGTCATTCGATTCGGGAGACAGCAACCGCGACCTTCACATGCTTCAGGTCACGCGTGGCGCGCAGTTTCCGCTGGTCACAGTGCGCACGCGCTTGCCCGAAGCGGCATCCACATCGGCCACCATCCGCGCCGATCTGGAGATCCAGTTTGCTGGCCAGACCGCCCAGTACAAGCAGGTTCCGTTCGAGTTGGTGACGCAAGGGAACGAGGCCAGGATATCCGGTACAATTCCCGCCACGCTCGCCGATTTCAAGATCGAGCCACCGACACTGTTAACCATGCCGGTTAAGAACGAAATTCCGGTGCGTGTGGACATGACTTGGCGTCCGCAGTGAAGGGCGGCCCAGCGCAGTCGCACAGTATAAGAATCGCCATTCAGCGGGAGGAATTACATTGCGGCATTCCCGTCCCCAGTATCCGCGAGGTTACCAAAGGGCAGCAAAATTGCACAAAGCACAGAATTTCCACAAGACTTGGGCCTGCAGCCGGAGTAGAATTCGTTTGGTCACCTAAGTGCGGGTGCAACCGTTAGTCTACTCGTAGGGAAAGGACTCTTTTGCCATGTGGAAACCCACCAATCAGCCTTCTACCACACCATCCCGGCCAGGTGAGCCGGAGCGTCCCGCGGTTCCTACTCCGGTGACGTCCGCGCCAAGCGAACCTGCAACCGGAGCGCCTCGTCCGGCAGTCGCGGCCAGCACGGCCGATCAGGCGACCATCGGAAAATCGCTGGTGATCAAAGGCGAGGTGACCGGTTCCGAATCGCTTTACATTGACGGTCGCGTGGAAGGTTCCATCAACCTCGCCGGCAACCGGGTCACGGTCGGGCGCAATGGCGTGGTGGCTGCGAATATCAACGCCCGCGAAATTGTGGTGCTGGGGAAAGTGCGTGGCAACCTGACGGCCAGTGATCGGGTGGACATCCGTAGCGACGGCTCGCTCACCGGTGACGTTGTTGCGGCGCGTATCTCGATTGAAGATGGTGCGTTCTTCAAAGGCGGCATCGATATTCGCAAGGGTGGCCAGAAGCCGAACGGCGAGGAAGTGAAGACACCGGCAGCTTCGACTGAAGCAGCCGCAGCCCGAGCGTAGTCAGATTTCACGGTCAGGTCTTGGGTTGCAGCCTCAACGCCTAGGACCTGAAAACTGAAACCAGTCTACGGCTCAATTCCCTTGCTTAACTCTTCTGCTTGCCTCTCGGCCACGCGCGGGAGAACTGTTTCTTTGCGACGACGCAAATCGCCGAGCAACTGAGAGCGCGTCAGCCACAGTCCCGCCGCAACAGCCCCAGCCCACGTGATGCAGATTAAGGCCAGTGCCTCGATGTCGGCGAGGCGGCTGCCGGTGACCGTAATGGCGCCGGCGACGCGATAACTCAACAGTCCCGCCGCGGCTGCGGTGATGGCCGCTTTCCCCAACTCTCCCCATTGCAATTCATCCCAGGGAACAAGCTTGCGTTGGTGCAGCAGAATCGCCATGGCCAGACAGTTGGCTGCGATCCCCAGATCGGAGGCGAGCGCGAGTCCGACAGCCGAAAAAGAGTGGTAGAGCGCGCGGTACATGGGCAACGATACGATGGTGATGAGGCTGCTGGCCACCATGGGGGTGAGCGTGTTTCCGGCCGCGTAGAAAGCGCGCGCATATAGACCTTGCGCCGACCAGAAAACCAGGGACAGCGAAAACCAGAAGAAGTAGGCGGCAGTGGCCTGCGAGTCGGAGAAGACGAAGTGTCCGTGGGGCAGCCGGTATACCAAGTCGATCAGGGGGAGCGCGGCTGCCATCATCAAACTCGTGGCGAGGAGCGCAGCGGCAGCGGTGCGATAGACCGATCCATTTACGGTGTCGGCAAACTCTTGCATGCGTTTTTCGCCAAACAAGCGGGCAAAGAACGGCAGCGACGCTTGGCCGACAGCTTGTCCCAGGATAGCAATAGGTACCGCCAGTAGGCGTTTGGCGTAGTTGATGTGGCTGATTGCGCCAGGTGAGTCGGAAGCGAAGTAGCGCAGAATCCAGTCGTCGGCGCTGACCAGCGACACCCCTATCATCAGAGGAATCGACATGCGGACCCATTCGCGAAACGCTGAATTGCGCACGTCGAACGAGATGTTGTAACCGGCGCCCACGCGGGCGGCGCCGATTGCATTGATCAGGAATGGTCCGACGAAAGTGCCGGCCAGCGCTCCGTAAGCGAGAGAAGCAATTCCGAGCGAATGAGAAAGCGTGACGCCGCCGAGAATGATGAAGGCGTTGTAGATCAGCGGCCCCAGGGCAGGGAATAGAAAAAGCCGGCGCGAAGACAATACCGCGGAAACGACCCCACCAACGTAGAACAAAATCTGGGCAGGCAGCAGAATGCGCGTCAGATGCACGCAAAGATCAACTTGAGCAGGCTTAAAGTTGTGGAACATCAGACGCGTAATCTGAGGAGCAAAGATCTCCGCTAGAATGACACCGATTCCCAGGACCAGCGTCATCACGGTAATAATGACGGAAAAAGTTTTCTGTGCATCTTCTTCTCTTTTTTCCGCCAGGAATCGCGTGTAGATGGAGACGAAGGTGATGGAAATAGTGCCACCCGCGACCAGGTAAGCCAGGAAATCGGGTATCTGGAAGGCCGCGATATAGGCATCCGTCGTCGCGCCGGCCCCGAACGCCCACGCGGTATAGGCCTCGCGAGCATAGCCAACGATGCGCGAGAGCACCATCGCGGTCATCAACAGCACTGTGGCCGAAAATGCGGTGTGCTGGTGAGAAGGCCGGAACAGACGCAGCCAGCGGGCTGAGACACTCATCTTGCTGCCGCCAGCATCCTGTGCGGAATTCGCCATCAAGTGGCGATTCTACACGCAGAAATAGGGCGTTCTCGTTACGCGGAATGGTTCATGCCGATCAATTTGAGGGACGGTCCAAAATGGAAACATTTGCCGGTCTTTGGTAGCGCCGGGACGGCGGCGCTACGGTCATTCAATTTTGACACCCGCGAGCGAGCCGCCGGATAATCCGAGGCGTGCCGGATTCCCCCGCAATCGGTCCTTCTTCTAATTCCGCCGTTCTGCGGCGCTCGTTCCGCAAGGCTTTTCCCCCGGCTGTCCGCGGTGAGGGAGTTTATCTGTGGGATGCGCGCGGCAAGCAGTATCTCGACTTTTCCGGTTCTGCCGCGGTGAATTTCATCGGGCATGGAGTGGCGGAGATTGCAGCAGCGATGACGGCGCAGGCGAAACAGTTGGAGTTCGTTCACAGCAGCCAGTTCACCACTCCCGTGGCCGAGGAGTATGCCGCGGAGTTGCTCGATTTTGCCGGCAAGAATTTTGAGGACGGCTGCGTCTACTTTACCTGCGGCGGCTCAGAGTCGGTCGAAACCGCGCTGAAACTTGCGCGACAGTACCAGGTGGAGATCGGGCAGAAAACGCGGCATCAGGTGATCAGCCGTGGACAAAGCTATCACGGTTCCACGCTAGGCGCGTTGTCGGTGTCGGGAAACAAACGGCGGCGTGAAATCTATCTTCCAATGGTGCGGGAATTCGCCCACATCGCATTCCCGTATTGCTACCGTTGTGCGTTCGACTGCACTGATAGCTGCCGCAATTGCGGGCAGAAGTATGCCGCGGAGTTAGAGGAGGCGATCGAGGCCGCACAGGGCGAGGTCGCTGCATTCATCGTCGAACCGGTCAGCGGGGCAACACTGGGCGCAGTCGTGCCTCCGCCCGGCTATCTGCAGAGCGTGGCCGAGATCTGCCGCCGCCATGGCGTTCTCTTGATCGCCGATGAAGTGATGACTGGCATGGGCCGCACCGGGAGCAATTTTGCGGTCGATCATTGGGACGTCGCGCCGGACATTCTAGTCACCGCCAAAGGATTGTCGAGTGGCTATGCGCCGCTGGGTGCGGTCCTGGTTTCGAAAAGAGTGGCCGACGCGATTGCCCACGGCTCGGGAGCTTTTCAGCACGGTTTCACCTACAACTCACATCCGATTTCGCTGGCTGCGGGTAGGGCTGTGTTGAGATTTCTGCAAGAGCGAAAACTCGTGCAGAGCGCGGATTCTGAGCAGCAAGGTTCGATCGCAGCTACCCTGCGCCGCGCGCTGGAAAGCTTGCGTGATGCAAAGTCCGTTGGCGATGTGCGCGGGATCGGGTTGCTATGGGGTGTAGAGTTCGTCGCTGACCAAGCCTCGAAGCGCCCATTTGCTTCGCAGCTGAATTTCGCCGGCCGCGTCGCTCAGGCAGCCGTGCAACGAGGACTCCTGGTTTATCCCATGCAAGGGTGTGTGGACGGAGTCTCCGGCGATCATCTGCTGATTGCGCCTCCCGCCGTGATCACCGCCGAGCAAATTGATTGGGCGGTGAAGCAATTGGGGGAAGCGATTGACGAAACTGTCCCCTGATGGCGACAGTCTGGCCCAATGGAGAACGGGCGTCTCGCCCGTTCAGTCGGAAGCGATCCGAGCCGGGACCTCTGGCAATCCAACCGCGAGCAGCACTTTACTCGCCGCTTCACTTCCAGAACGAATGCAATCGGGCACTCCGATTCCACGGTATCCGTTTCCGGCTAACGTCAGCCCGGGAAGTTGCCGCAGCAGGTTCTCGACCCGCTCCAACCGCTCCAAATGGCCCACCCCATATTGCGCCATCGCACCTTTCCACCGGTAAATGCGGGTGAAAAGCGGATCAGCCGTAAGCCCGATGATTTGCTGAAGCTCCTCCCGAACAATGCGGAGAACTTCGTCATCTGGCGCCTGAAGAACCTGTTCGTTGCGCGCCCCGCCAATGAAGCATCGGAGGAGAGCTCGGTCCTCGGGAGCCCGGTGTGGAAATTTGTTTTGCACAAAAGTGGCAGCCAGCATGCGTCTGCCCTCGCTTCGAGGCACCAGAAAACCGAATCCGGGAGGAAGCGAAGCGCGCACACTCCGGTCGTACCCGAGGTTGACAGTGACCGACGAGGTGTACTGTATGCCTCGAAGTTCGGAGGCCAGTTCCGCGCTCGCCATTCCTAGCAGTTCGGCCGCCGCTTGCGCTGGCGTGGCCACGATCACCGCATCGAACTGATCCGAAGCGTAGCCTGCGGAAACCACCCAGCCGCTGTCCTGCCTTTGAATACGCTGCACCGGACTGTTGGCGAGAATCGCGGACGCAGGGAGGCGAGATACGACTGCGTCCACCAACTGCTGCATTCCGTCTTTCAAGGAAGTGAACAGCGGTTTCGCCGGAGCTTTCGAAGCGTGTGCCATTTTCTTGCGAGCGGCCAGCATGGCTCGGCCCAGGCTGCCATGTGTGGCTTCCATCTCGGCAAAGCGTGGTAGCACGGCGCGCACGCTAAGTTGCGCGGCCTCGCCGCCATACACGCCGGAGAGCAACGGGTCGGCGAGCCGGTCCACCATTTCGGCGCCGTAGTGACGCTCTACAAATGAAGCCACGGTCTCGTCAGCGTCGCCCTTTCGCGGAGGATGAAACCACTCGCGCGCCATCCGCAATTTGGTGCGGGCGGAAAACAGAGATGACAGCACGGTTGGCGCGATCTTAGTCGGAACCATGAACATCAGGCCGTCGGGGATCACTACCAATCTGCCCTTCACCAAAATGTAGGTGATGCGATCGGCATCATTGGAGCCGATGAGTTGCTCGCCCAGTTCGACCTCGCGACACAAGTCGCTGGCCCAAGGCTTTTCCGTGAGGAATGAATCGGGGCCGGCTTCGATCAGACAGCCGTCCACGCGCTCGGTGACCAGCACTCCGCCCAGACGCGGACTGGATTCGAAAAGAACATATTCCAACGAAGCGCCAGCGAGCCGGTGTTTCTCAAGCGCAAAGGCGGCCGATAGCCCTGAGATTCCGCCGCCGATAATCGCAATACGTTTCATCTAGTAGGGTCGAGAGCCGTGACCAACCGCGGTCTGGCAATGTCGGCGAGAGCCGCCGCCAAAAACGGGGAATCATTCAGCGACTCGGCGCGCCACAGCCGCATCCCTTGCGCCTCCGCGAATTGCTTGAAGCCGATGTCGATGTCGTAGAGCACTTCCACGTGGTCACAGAGAAATCCGATAGGCTGAAGGAATACGCCGCGATGGCCCTTTTCCTTGAGGCCGAGAATCGTATCTTCCACCCGCGGTCCCAACCATGCTCCCCCTGACATGCCTTGGCTTTGAAACGCGAAGGCCCAGTCTTCAGGATTCAGGCCAGCCTCGCGCGCCACTAACGAGGCTGTTTCCTTTGCCTGGCTCTCATAAGGATCTCCCTCTGCGATGGTGCGCTCCGGGACGCTGTGCGCGGTAAAAATAATAGGGACTTGTGCCCCCGCCGCGCGACAGGCGTGGTCCCATCCGGCCCGTAGCTTTTCGGCAAAGCCTCTGATCAACAATGGGTGATCATGCCAGGACTCGACGAAGTCGATAGTAAACGGAAGCCCTTGGTTGCTGATGAGGCCGGAACGATAAAGACCGACGCTCGTACGTGAATTCTGCGGCGCCAGGCAGATGACGACGGCATGCTCGATGCCATCTGAGATCATCGCGTCCAGCGCGTCGGCGATGAACGGCTTCCAGTTTCGCATGCCAACATACACGGACAATCCCGATTCGCGCGCCAGAAGTTCTCCTTGCCTCAGCGTCAGCTCGGTAAGCGGGGAGCGGCCAATCAGCCCGTAGCGGTGCTTCACTTCATCAACCACTGGCGGTGGAAGCGGCCGTCCGCCGGTTACGCGAAGCAGGAATTCCGCCACTTCCTCCACGGAGTCGGGGCTGCCATGGGCCAGCAGCAGGACAGCATTTCTTTCTGGATTCGCCAATCTCTTTCCCCTTATCGCGAGGCGGGAACAACCTTCGTCGAGTGCTCCTGCACAAATTCGGCTAGCGCCTTCACATTCTCAACCGGAGTTTCCGGCAAAATTCCGTGACCCAGATTAAAAATGTGTCCCGGGCGTCCGGCCGCGCGGCGCAGAATATCTTCGGCGCGTGACTTCAGTTCCTTCCAATCCGCGAACAGCAGAACCGGATCGAGATTGCCCTGTACGGCATATTCGAAACCGATGCTTCGCCAGCCTTCATCCAGCGGAATGCGCCAGTCGAGTCCAATCACTTCCGCGCCGGTTTCGCGCATTGAGGGCAAGAGCGTCGAGCTGTCGGTCCCAAAATAAATTATGGGCACTCCGGTCTTTTGCAATGCTTTCACGAGCTCCGTCGTGCGCGGCAGCACGTAACGGCGATAGTCTTCCACGCTGAGGCAACCAACCCAGCTGTCGAAAATTTGGATGACGTCAGCCCCCGCGCGCACTTGCTGCACCGCATATTCGGAGACCACCGCGACCAGCTTCCGCATCAACTCATCCCAAACGGCGGGCGACGAATACATCATTCTCTTGGCGTGGACATAATTGCGCGAGCCGCCGCCTTCGATCATGTAGCTGGCAAGAGTGAAGGGTGCGCCACAAAAGCCGATCACCGGCAGACGCGAGCCAAAATGTTTGCACACCAAACGCACAGCTTCGGAAACATATCCCAGATCGGCCGCGCAGTCGGTGCGCAGACGAGCGATGTCTTCCTTTACGCGCACTGGCTTCTCGATTACCGGGCCTTCCCCGGCTGAGAAATGGAATGGCAACCCCATGACTTCCAAAGGCAGCAACAGGTCAGCAAAGATGATCGCGGCATCGACGCCCAGCGCTTCCGCTGCAGTGACGGTCACCCCGGCCGCGACTTCGGGCTTCTTGCAAATCTCAATCAGTGAATATTGTTTGCGGACGGCACGGTATTCGGGCATATAACGGCCGGCTTGGCGCATAAACCAGACCGGAGTGCGGTCCACCGCTTGTGCCTTGCAAGCCTTGACGAATCGAGTTTCAGGGGCGGACATGAACATTCCAATGTAGCATTTTCCCACCCTGCCCTGTGGCCGAGAGCGAATACAGTCCAGCGCTGCGTGCGCCCCATGCGGAAGTCCACTCCAAAGGTTCTAGCGCCTGCCCTTTCGAGTAGAGCGAACCAAAAGAGATAACCTCTTTTTCATCGCGAATCGGCCTATCATTCTTAAGACCAATCAGTGGGAGGTAGGCACATGGCAGCGAATCAGGTGGTTCTCTATTTCGACAAGCAGGAGGATGCTCTGCTTTTCACCCTGGCTGCCAGTTCGGTTATGTCAGCGGAAGGGCCGGTCCACGGCAGCGACGCAGTGGTCAAGGTTGCCGAGGAGATTTGCAAAGCCAGTCGCATCACGACTGAGGGCGTTCTCAGTACTCAACTAGTCTGACCAGGGCTGCGGGGTGCGATCCCAGCGGTGTTTCTTCAGAGTCTGAAGCACACCTGCATCGAGTGGACCAGCGTCACTTACCGCAATGTTTTGCCGGACGTGATCCGGTTTCCTCATTCCCACGATCGTAGTGCTCACCGTTGGGTTCGACAGGATAAATCTAAGCGCAGTTTCCGGCAGGCCCATTTTTTTTGGAAGGACGGATTTCAGTTTGTCCACTCTCGCCAGCGTTTTCTTAAGATTGTCCGGGCTGAAGTATTTGGATCGCCAGTCGCTCTTAGGGAATTTTGTCTCCGCCGTCATCTTGCCGCCAAGGCTACCCTCATCGAGCGGCACTCTGGCAATCACGCCAATGTCTAACTCCCGGCAGACAGGGAAAAGCTTGTCTTCCGCCGATTGGTCGAAAATGTTGTAGATCACCTGCACGACGTCTACCAACCCCGTCCGTAGGGCCTTGATGCCGTTCTCCGGTTGCCAGCGATTGAGGCTCAACCCGAAGAAGCGAATCCATCCATCACTCTTCAGCTTCTCCACGGTCTCGCGAAATTCCGGTTCGGCAGTCCAGCCATCGTCCCATACGTGAAATTGCAAAAGATCAATCGAATCCCCTCCGAGCTTCTCCCGGATCAACTTGGCATATTTGAAAACGTGCTCCGAGGGAAACACGTCTCGGTATTTGTCTTTCGGGGACGCCGGCCACTTATCGTTGAGTGGCGGAATCTTAGAGGCTGCGTACAAGCGCTTACCTTTATTGGCCGATACGATCTTGCCCAGCAAGCCGTCGCTCTTGCCTTCGCCATAGGCCCAGGCGGTGTCAAAGAAATTGCAGCCCAGATCGACCGCCAACTGCAGGGCCTCAAGCGATTGGCGGTCGTCGGACCCGCTCCAGCCGCTCATCCCCCAAAGTCCATGCGCAATTTCGCCTACTTCGAAACCGGTGCGACCAAGTCTGCGGCACTTCATCGGGCCTCCGCGAGAGACAAAAATCCCACAGCTGGGATTTGACATTAGCGCTCTAACATTTTTAACATATAGGTTCAGCCTTGAACTGTTCAACCGTCGTACGGTTCGGGCGTTGCATACCCTAACTCCTTGCGATAAACCTCTTATGATTACAGTTAAAGAGCTCACCAAGAGATACGCTCGTAATACCGCCGTCGACCACATCTCGTTTGAGGTGGGAAAAGGTCAGATCGTAGGCTTTCTCGGCCCCAACGGGGCCGGGAAGACCACGACCATGCGCATGCTGACGTGTTTTCTCTCGCCAACTTCGGGGGGCGCAACCGTGGCCGGCTACGATGTCTTGGAGCAGCCGCTCGAAGTAAAGAAGCGTATCGGCTATCTTCCCGAAACCCCGCCGCTTTATCCGGAGATGGAGACAGCTGAATACCTGACCTTCGTCGGCAAGCTCAAAGGGCTCACGGGCGCGGAGTTGCGCCGGCGACTCGATTACGTTTGCGATCGCTGCGCCATTGCCGATGTGAAGAACAAACTGCTGGGCAAACTTTCGAAAGGCTATCGCCAGCGCGTAGGTTTGGCGCAGGCGATTATTCACAATCCCGATGTTCTGATTCTCGACGAACCCACCGCCGGTCTCGATCCCAAGCAGATCAACGAGACTCGGGACCTGATCAAGGGCCTGGGCGGCGACCACACCATCATTCTCAGCACTCACATTCTGCCGGAAGTGGGCCAGACCTGTGAGCAGGTGATCATCATCAATAAAGGCAAGCTAGTCGCGACGGACTCAGTACAGAATCTGCAAAACCGCGCTCGCGGAGCCGAATCGGTGCTGGTCGAAGTCAGCGGACGCAATGGCAGTCTCGATTTCGCGGCCGTGCAGCGCCGCCTCGAACAGGTTGCGGGCGTAAGCCGAGTCGTGGAGAGGCAGCGCCAGGAAAACCGCAACAGCTTCGAAGTCGAAAGCCGGAAGGGTTTTGTACGCGGCGATCTGGCTCGCGCGGTGGTTGAATCCGGTTGGGACTTGAACGAGCTTCGTCCCGCCGCCATGAGCCTGGAAGAGATTTTCCTGCAACTCACCGGTGAGGAAACAGCAGCAAAGGAAGAAGAAGTCGCGGTCAAGGGGGTACAGTAAATGCAAAATGTTTTGATCATCTGCCGCAAAGAACTTCGCAGCTACTTCGCGTCGCCAATCGCGTATCTTCTGCTGACGATGTTCGCACTGATCTTCGGCTTCTTCTTCTGGAACTCCTTGGGTTATTTCGTTTTGATGGGCATGGAATCCCAGATGCGCGGCCAGATGATGCCCATGAATCTCAACGAAATGATCATAAGGCCACTGCTTTCCAATGTCGGTGTGGTTGGGCTCTTCTTCATCCCCATGATCACCATGCGCCTGTTTGCGGAAGAGAAGCGCAGCGGCACGATTGAGCTGCTTGCGACCTCGCCGATCCGCGACATCGAAGTCATCCTGGGAAAATGGCTGGCCGCCCTGAGTCTATATGCCTGCATGCTGCTCGTAGCGGCAGTGAATTTTGCATTCCTCTTTAAGTACGGTAAGCCCGATTGGAAGCCCTTGGCGATTGGCTTTCTCGGATTGTTGCTGCAGGCGGGAGCATTGCTGGCCATCGGCACGTTCATATCAACGTTGACCAAGAATCAGATCATTGCCGGCGCCGCCACCTTCGGAGTATGCCTGTTGCTCTGGGTCCTCGAGTGGGTCAGTGGATACGAAACCGCTACCTGGGCACAAGTACTCGCATACATGTCGATAATCACGCACTTCGAGTCCTTCGCCAAAGGCGTGCTCGATTCGAAAGACGCAATCTTTTATGTGACGGTGATATTCCTGGGATTGTTTTTCACCGCCCGTTCCATGGAATCTCTCCGCTGGAGGTCGTAGGTGAATACACAGTTGCTGAAAGCTAGACAAACCAAGTACGCGGTTTACGCGGCTGCCTACGTCGTGGTCGTCATAACCGCGGTGGTGATCGTGAATGTCCTCGCCAACCGCTACACCAAGTCGTACGACGCCACCTCGAACAAGCGCTATAGCCTGTCGGAACAAACCTCGAAGATCGTGAAGGGATTGAAAGAGAATGCGACCATTCTCTACTTCGACCAGGGAACGCGGTTTGAGCACGCGAAAGACCTGCTGGGAGAATATGCAAGCCTTTCCCCCAAAGTCCACGTTGACTACGTCGACCCAGACAAGAAGCCGCAGGAAGCTCGCGAGGCGGGAATAAAGAATTACGGAACGGCGCTCGTGCAGGTTGGCGACAGGAAGGAAGAAGCCAAGAGCATGACGGAAGAGGGCATCACCGGCGCGTTCATCCGGGTGCTGAAAAACAAGACGCGCACCGTGTGCTTCGTAGCCGGCAGCGGCGAGCACCAGATCGACGATAACGACCGCAACGGCTACTCCAACTTCAAGGAACTCGTAGGCAAAGACAACTATCAAGCGAAGTCGATCGACTTGCTGCAGAAGGCCGAGGTCCCGAGCGATTGCACGGCGCTCGTCGTCGGCGGCCCAACCCGTAACTACCAGCAGCCCGAAGTTGATGCGATCAAAAAGTATGTCGAGGATGGCGGCCGTGCTCTGTTCATGCTTGATCCCCCGCTAAAGATCGGACGTTCGGAGATTGCGGATAACGACGCTCTCACGAACCTGCTGCAGGGCTGGGGCGTAACCTTGGACAAGAATCTGATTCTTGACCTAAACCCGATCGGCCAATTAGCTGGCCTGGGTCCGCAGGTAGCCCTCGTGACCAGCTACGACTCACAACCCATTGTGAATGGCATGAAGGGCACGGCCACCGGCTTCCCGCTCTCGCGTTCAATCGAAATCAAGAACGCCGACAAGGCCACGGTGCAGAAGCTCTTCAGCTCATCTGAGACTAGCCTGGCGACGAACAATTTGAGTTCTCCGGCAATCGATCCGAACGACCCAAAGAACAAAAAGGGACCGCTGACGATTGCCGCCGCCGGCACCTACAACACTGGTAAGCAGGACTCACAGGGCCGCTTCGTGGTGGTCGGTAGTTCCTCGTGGGCGGCGAACTCCTTCATCAAGTTCAATGGCAACAGTGATCTGGCTTTGAACACCATCGACTGGCTGGCGTCCGACGAAGACCTGATCTCGATTCGTCCCAAGCAAGAAGAAGACCGCCGCGTCACGATGACTCGCGCCCAGATGAACTGGGTTCGGATCACCAGTCAGTTCCTGCTGCCGTTGGTTGTAGTTTTCGCCGGCGTGTCGGTGTGGTGGCGGAGGCGGTAGATGAAACTGCGTGGTCTGATCGTCGCTGGCATCATCTTGGCGGGACTGGTTGCAACTCTCTACTGGTCGAATCATCACAAGTCCGCGGACACTACCGAAGCTTCCGCCGACGTGTCGCCTAAAATTCTTGCCGTTAAAGAGGCGGACATCTCCAAGTTCGACCTGAAGAAAAATGGCACAGAACAGGTCGGGGGCGAACGCAATAGCGCGGGCCAGTGGCACATTACTTCGCCAACATCTCTCCCCGCTGATCAAAGCGCCGTTTCCAGCTTGCTCGGCACTTTTTCATCCCTTAACTCGGAACGATTGGTAGAAGAGAAAGCCGGCAACCTCGCGCCCTACGGTCTGGACGCGCCGAAACTAGAAGTTGATTTGACCGAAAAAGCAAACAAGACGCAAAAGCTATTACTCGGCGACGACACTCCCGCGGGCAATGGAATTTACGCCAAACTCGACGGTGACGCCCGCGTCTTTACCATCCCCAAGTATGACAAGACCAGCATCGACAAGAGCGCAAACGATCTGCGGGACAAACGCCTGCTGACGGTAGACTCGGACAAGATCAGCCAGGTTGACTTGGTCGCGAAGAAACAAGAAATAGCATTCGGCCGCAACAAGGACGAATGGCAAATCGTGAAGCCCAAACCGCTGCGAGCAGACAGCTCAACAGTGGATGAACTCGTCCGCGCCCTCACAGATGCCAAGATGGAGCTCGATGCATCGGACAAGGGAGGATCGGACGATCAAAAGAAGGCCGCTTCAGCATTCGCCGCAGCCACTCCCGTGGCGACCGCGAAGGTGACCGCCGAGTCCAGAACGCTGGAACTACAAGTCCGGAAGAGCAAAGAAGACTACTACGCGAAGTCAAGCGCCGTGGAAGGCATCTACAAAGTTCCGAGCACGCTCGGTCAAGCGCTCGACAAGAACCTGGAAGATTTCCGCAACAAAAAGCTGTTCGATCTCGGCTCCGAGGATCCCAACAAAATCGAGATTCACGACGGATCAAAAACTCATTTCCTAACCAGGAGCGGAGAAGACTGGTGGTCGGGCAGCGCGAAAAAGATGGATGCGACCTCCGTCGATGACCTCATCGAAAAGCTTCGCGACCTCTCCGCCAGCAAGTTTGTCGATTCCGGATTCACTGCAGCGGTTCTTGACCTCATTGTCACATCGAACGACGGCAAGCGGATCGAAAAGGTCGCGATCTCCAAAGCCGGCGACAACTACATTGCGAAACGCCAAAATGATCCAACCCTCTACCAAATCGATGCCAAAGCACTTGACGACCTCAAGAAATCAGCCGAGGACGTAAAGCCCGCCACCGTCCCCGCCAAGTAGCTTCGCGGCATTTGCATCCGATTCGCTCACGCCACCAGACTGTCATCCTGAGGCGGCGGAGTCCTTGGCGAAGCCAAGGACTCCCAACGAAGGATCTATGCAGTTTTCCCAACCCCGGCACCAGCTGGGAGTTCGCGTAGAAGAAAGTGAGGGTTGATGAAAGCCCTTGTAAGCTGAACAAGTTAGGCGGTGATCTTTCTTTGTTCACGGCTTGAGCACTGCTGCATTGATCTCATCTGTGTCGGTGTAGCAGATTGGGTCTCGCAAGCACGTGAATCGGAGACGAGATCAATGTCCACCCAAACCTATGCGCAGGTAAGACCGAAACAACCGACCTTTATTCCTGCAACCCGACTGCAGAAAAGTTTTGTCGCTGCAGCAGAAAAGAGAACCCTGCTATGGCTGGCGGGACGGACGCCCGGTTGGATCAACTCTGACCACCTGACCATCCTTGGATTCGCGGCGCAGTGCCTGGCCGGAGTTTGCTACGCACTGGCGCGCTGGAACCGTTACGCGTTGTTGCTGGGTATTGTCTTTCTGGCGTTGAACTGGCTCGGAGACAGCTTGGACGGCACTTTAGCGCGCGTGCGAAATTGCCAAAGGCCACGCTACGGGTTTTACCTAGACCACATCGCCGATACCTTCGCTGCCTTTTTCCTGATGGGAGGGCTGGCGCTCTCGGGATACATTCACCCCGCGATCGCATTCGGAATGCTCATCGCCTTCCTGATGCTCTCGATTGAGGCCTACCTCGCCACTTACACCCTCGGCCAGTTCCAGCTCTCGTACTGGAAGTTTGGCCCAACGGAAATACGCCTGTTGCTAGCCGCCGGCAACCTGGCGCTTCTGCGTTGGCCAAGCGTGAAAACACTGGGCACGCGATTGCGCTTGTTGGACGTCGGAGGTCTCATTGGGATCGTCGGAATGGCCCTGATGCTCATCGTCTCTGCGATTCGGCACACCGGAACGCTTTATCGCGAGGAGAAGATCTCGTGAGCGGAAGAACGATGCGGTCTTTCATCGGAAGCCCCAGCATTCAGCGCGCCGTCAAGTTCGCTTTGGTTGGCGCCATCGGAATCGTGGTCCAGCTTGCGGTTCTCGAAGCGCTAACCGCCTTCGGCTGCCAGTACCTGTGGGCAACCGGCTTCGCCGTAGAAGCAGCAGTGCTGCACAATTTCATGTGGCATCAGCGCTTCACCTGGAGTGACCGCGGCGGCTCGCGTATGTCAGAGACTGGCCTCCGCCTCCTGCGCTTCCACCTTAGCAATGGCGCTATCTCAATCCTCGGTAGCTTGCTGCTCATGCGGTAGTTGGTAGGTCAGTTCGGCATGAGCGTGCTCGTCGCAAATCTGCTGACCATTGCCGCCTGCTCCGTGGGGAACTTTCTCGCCAGCGACCGATGGGTATTTCTGTCGCCGGTTCAGGCGGCTGCGAAGGACTAGTCACAGAGAACCCGCGGGCCGATGACGGTCTCCCATCAGAAGCAATGTTCGCTGTGCGAAAGGAACATAGATGAGGGCAGCAGTTGCAGCCAGCGCCAACCCTACTCCGATCTGCGGAGCCAGAAGAAATGGAGACAGCGCCCACAGCTCATCAAGCGGAAAAGTCACAGGGAAGAGCCGATGAAATTTGTGACTCAATCCGGAAAGATCGAACACAACGGCCGAGGTCAGGTACAAGCGGATCGGCACACCGACGACTGCCGAGAGGACCAGCAACGTTATTGCCCACGCCGGATAACCGACCGTCTGCTCCAGGAGTTCGTGCACTCGCGTCAACCGGGCCAAGGCCGCGGCATAGAAACTCAAGTACATCAGCTGAATCAGGAAAAACAGCACCCTAACATACTCGCGTCGAACCGCGGGAACATCCTCGGGGCGCGTGAGCACCGACGGCGGTTTAGGGGAAGCTGGCTCCTCAGAGATGGTGGCCGGCGCCGCGACTCCCGCGGACGCCGCTGCGGGGAGTCCGGGCGCAGCCTGCTTTTGCACAAATTCAACCGGAGCCAGAAATCGATATCCCCGGCGCGCCAAGGTCTCGATGAATCGCGGATTCGCCGCCGAATCGTTCAACGCTTCGCGCAGCTTGTTGATCACGGTGTTAAGGCTATGATCAAAATCGACAAACGTATCTGCCGGCCAGAGTTTCTGCCGCAACTCCTCCCGCGTGACCACTTCGCTCGGCCGCTGCAGCAGCACCAGCAACACCTGAAAAGGTTGTTCCTGCACACGCAAGCGGAGGCCCGATTTGCGCAGCTCCCCCGATCCCGGGTCGGCCTCGTAGGCACCGAAACGGAAGATCCCGTCCGCGTCCTTTGGCGACATCGAAACCATCTTAACCCAGCGAGGTTTTTATGCACCCCTATCCATTCCTGACCATCGCCGCCATTCTGCTTGCCTGTTGTCCCAGCCGAGCGGTTGAACTGAAGCCAGAAACCGATGCCGCCTTCAATCGCTATGTGCAGTTGAGCGAACAGCGGATGCAAAATGACCTGCAGTCCGGGCCATTCTTGTGGGTAAACGGCTTGCCGATCCAGCAACGTGAAGAAGTGTTCGCGCGCCTGAAGCGGGGAGAAGTCGTGACCGAAAAGCTCGAGACGCTTGAACGCGGAGCATCCATACCAGTTCCCGGCGGCCTCATCCATCATTGGATGGGTATTGTTTCTATTCCGGGCGCTAGCCTCAAGCAGACCCTCGCACTGTTGCAAGGCTATGACGACCACTCGCGAATCTACGCCCCGCAGGTACTTCGCTCCAGACTGATTCAACACAATGGTGATGACTTCAAGGTCTTTCTTCGCCTGCGCGAGACGAAGATTGTAACGGTTGTTCTGGACACCGAATACGATGTGCACTACATCCGCTTGGACTCGACACGAGCTTGCAGCCGCTCCTACAGCACCCGCGTCACAGAAGTGGAAGGCGCGGGGCAGCCGGACGAGCGTGAAAAATCAGTAGGGAACGACAGCGGTTTTCTATGGCGGCTCAATTCCTATTGGCGCTTCCAGGAGCGCGATGGCGGGGTATACCTCCAACTGGAAGCCATCTCTGTTACCCGCGACATCCCCGAGGGACTGGGCTGGCTTATTCGTCCCTTCGTCACCAGCATACCGAGAGAATCGCTGGTGTTTACGCTGACCCGTACGCGTGAAGCGCTCCAGTAATTTCCTATGGGAAGGCCGCGCCACCGTGCGCGGCCCGAAAGTGCTGCCGAGGGGACCCGGGCGATTAGGGCTTGCTCGCTTCGGTCGCCGGGATTTGAGGCGGGGTTGATGTTCTGTTGTACACGATCTTCTTCGTACCGCCATCACAGAAACCCACCACCGCACCTGCCACTTGTTTGTCCTTCGCCACGATTTCCAGCGAGTACGACGTCACGCTGTTCGCTGCGATTTTCTTTGCGATTTCCGCCTTCAGCTCTTTACACGGCTTGGGCGCTTGCGGGTAAGCGGCCACGGACACAAACAACAGAACGGCAATTGTCAGCGATGGTCTCATCGTGCGATCTCCTTGGTTGGGATGTCAGGTGCTGCACCGTCCCACGAAGACAATACTTACACCCGCACTTCCCCGCATGCCAGATTACGAACGTATGTGCATTCGTATCCAGACCCAGAGTGACTTCTCGAAGGCAAACTGGTCAGAATAGGGTCATGGAGTGCAAACGGGATTTCTCGCCAGTTTATCCGCAAAGGTGTTCAGGGGCACAAGTGAAATCGACCGATGTACCGCCTAATCAGCCGATTCTGCCCGTCGAAAACGAGAATGATGTTTAGCTGTTCGCCACACGGGAACTGCCAAGCGTCGGTAGGATGCCGGGACGATATGACGTGCTCGCCTCGGTTCGCGGCAATTCTGACTCCAGAACCGTCTGACAGCAACGGAGTTGCTGATTCCTGCATCCACTCCCTGTACTCGATTCCCTCATGTGATAGCCCGACCCGAACGTCCTCAAAGCGGGCACCCTGCGGCGTTAACTGTTTTAGGCGCGATTCAAGATGTTCAAGCTCACGATACCCATGAGGCGAGCATAGGTAAACGAAATACCCCGCCGGCAAGGAAGCAAGTACCAACATGCCGGTTCGCCAAGGATGGAGCCTGAACCACGATTTGCGGATTAGGGTTGTCACACCAGTATCAGAACGCAGACTAGGACTTGCTCTTGCAGTTCACGGTTGACGAAACCAGGCGCTTACACTCACTGAGAATTATTGCTGCCCCTCACTGCACCGTCACCGTAACCGAAGCCTGGGTGCGGCCGTACTGGTTGGTCGCGTAGAGGGTGTAGGTCGTAGTCTGAGTCGGTGTGACAGTCACACTGCTGCCCCGCACCGCCCCAATCTGCGGCGAGATCACGTAGTAGGAGGCGCCACTGGCTTGCCAACTGAGCGTCACCTGCGTGCCCGAACTCACACTCGTGGGACTCGCAGTGAAGCTGCTGATGCTCGGAGCCGCTCCCTGCGGCACGTTCGCCGCCGTGTAGATTGGGTTCATCTGCACCACTTCAAAAGCGGACGCCGGCACCTGCGAAAGGTTGTGCAGATCGTTGTTGTCCCAGCGGTCGTCGGGAGCGCCGCTCAGATACATGGCGCTGCCGTTATCGGCCATGATCATCCCGTACTTCTTGAGGGCGGTGAGAATGACCTGCACATTCGCTGAAAACCCGGAAATGTCGTAGCTAGCCTTCAGCCGCAGATTCATTCCCATCGGCGGCGCGATCGGGTTCGAGGATGTGGCTGCCCAGTGCGAAGCTGGAGGCACCATCGCCGCCTGACTCTGCGGCAAGGTGAAGCGGATCGCGTGCTGAATCTTTCCGTTGGCTACTTCGTCATAGCGCACCAGTCCGGGGAAGATCGGCAAGCCGGCGGCATCGGCGGAAGTCCACGTCCAGGGACGCTGCTCGTCGTTTTCCATATCCCACACTGCGGCCGAGCCCGCATTCCAACTCCCGTCGTTGTTTGCCGAGGCGCTGTAGAGCTCGTACAGAAAACAGCCGCTGTTATCCAGCACCAGCACGTGCCGGTCGCCGTTGCCCGGATTGGGATAGCCCTCGATCTGCGCATTCGCCGGAATCGGCATCGGGCCGGGATCGCTTTCGTCGCCATAAGCCGTGAAGTTGATGCTCACCGGGCTCTGCGCTGCGCCCACTACGCTGTAAGGAATACCCATGCTCGATCCCACGTAGAGGCCCGCGCCGAAGTCGGGATGCAGGCCGATACTTGGACCAATGAAATTGATGATCGCGTCTGAGTTGGGGTCGACCGGGGCGCCGGAAACATCCTGATTCCAGGCATTGTCGGCAGGGAACGGACGGAAGCCATTCAAACTCGCTCCCTGGCCGGTGGAAACCACATTGCAGGGGCCATTCTGCGACCCACCGCCTCCACCACCGCCGCCGGATTGCGACTGTCCAGATGAGACGCCGCCGCAGCCCGCCAGCACCCACGAGAGCAACACGGCTAGGAACAACGTAGCGAGTCTTGAAGGTTTCATCCCCAATCGAAAGATTCCCATCCAACCATTTTCGCTGGATACAGTCTCCCTGCAAACGGGACATCGGGCCACTCCCCATACGAATTTGGGACATGCACGGGCGATTGACGACCGCTATCTGCTTGGCGAGGACGCCAGCGAGAGGTGCATAGACGGGCGGAGGGGGATTCGAATCCCTCGGGTCGCCCAGACCTATCGGCTTTCATCTTAAGGAACGTCTGATTTTGGTTTGTTCTGGCTCGGATGTGGAGGCGCACGCCTGACAGGTTGCTCAAAAACTCGGACCATGACGCGGATTTGAAAGGGCATGGCTTCAGCCATGCCGCCAAGGCCTGACATGCGATTCACGCCCCGCAGGGAACCAATGCTCTTACACAGCGCCCGCAGGTAGCGGACCGGTTGGAATTCGTCACAGCGCCTGGTTTACATTCGATCCCAACCACCGAGACTTATTCAGACCTTCCTTAACTCTCGAACTGGCCTCGTCCGAATCTAAAATAGGATCGTGGTTAGCTTCTGAAGACCCGCGCCTCGAAGGCATTGAGCGCGAGCGACAAAGTTCCCGTCATTGGATTGTAGAAGGGCGCGGAATTGGGATAGCCGATTTCCGTCAATACAGAACTGCTCCACCGCCAACCCGGAATATCGTAGTTCGAAAATGATTGCGGTCGCATGTTGGCGATCACAATCACCTGGCCAGTGACGCCTGGTGGCTGACCTGCACTTCGGCAGTGCGCGAAGACACGAGGGCTGTCATTATTGTCAAACTGCGGATGGAAATAGAAGAACTCCACTTCATTGCGCTGCAGAGCGGGGTGCGACGTTCGCAACTGAATAAGCTTGGCAACGTTTGCCTTGAGAGCGGCGTTTCCCTGGAACGCTGCCCGGTTCCATTGCACCGGGTCCTGCTGCTTTGGATTCACGCCAATGTAGTCTGTGTCGTGCACATCCCCAAACTCCTCGCCGGCCAGCCACATCGGCATACCCACGGAAGTCATCAGAATGGCGAAGACGCCGAAACACTGGCGCAAGGCCTGCTGCACCGTGGCTTGCAGCACGGGATTGGAAGATGTGTCAGCGTTGTCGACGGCACTGCGAACGTTCTGCACATCACTACCACCCAGGCCTGCGGCTTGCAGCATAGGACCCAGGATGATGTTCATCAAGCGCGGACCATCGGCGACGTCGTGCGAGGTGACGTAATCGACCGAGCAGGCCATGTCCGCATAACCGGGATCGAAGGCTTGATTCCAGTCGTTCCACATACCATCCTTCGAGATCAGATGCTGCACGCGAACAGAACGCGATGGCTGTCCCCATACAGTGTTTATGGCATTATTCGCAAGGCGGCGAACTTCGTCGCGATAACCGAAGTTCCAGATTGCGTCCACCACTCCGAAGCCTAGCGAGGGTGAGCTAGACCATCCCAAGGTACCGCAGTAGCTGCACCGCCAGCAAATTCTTGGCAACCCGACGTATGAGCATTTTTCGGCAGCGGGCGATCAAGCTAGAGAATTCCCCGATCAGTTCCGCAGCGTTGGGCACTGCTGAAGAGCCATCGGAGAAAAGTGGTCGGAGGTAATGCAAACTTGACGGGTTTTCGACATAGCCATTATGATTCTGTTCAATGAAGAAGGCGCCCTCGGGGATTTTGCCGATCATTGCGGTCGACCGGAGGGCTCCGAAGGCCTTGTACAGGCAGATCTACGACGCGTATCGCGCGGCCATTGTCGATCGTAGACTACGCTCGGGGCAACGCATTCCGTCAACCCGGGCGCTCGCATCCGAACTTGGTGTTTCGCGCTTCCCCGTTCTGAATGCGTACGCCCAGCTCCTGGCTGAAAGCTATTTTGAGAGTCGCGTGGGCGCGGGAACGATCGTCTCCAGTTCCCTTCCAGAGCAACTGATCTCGGTCGAGTCAACCGGGGCGCGACCCGCGGCAACCCGCTCCGGACCTCGACCGGTCTCGCGATGTTCCTCCATCCTTCCCACCTTTGAGCGTGTCCCATGGCTAAGAGGCTGGGGAGCATTTAGTGTGGGGCAAATCGCTTTTGATCAGTTTCCGCTCCAGGTCTGGTCGAACCTGGTCACGCGCCATTGCCGAAATATGGGGGCCAGGTCGTTTGCTTATGGCGACCACATGGGTTCCAAGGCCTTTCGGGAAACGATCGCGTCCTATCTGAGAACCGCGCGATCACTGCGCTGCGAAGCGGAACAAATCATGATCGTCAGCGGTTCTCAACAAGCGCTCGAGATTTCGGCTCGCGTTCTCCTTGACCCGGGAAGTCGTGTGTGGGTAGAAGAACCCGGTTACGCCTTGGCACGCGATGTCTTCGCCTTGGCGGGCTGCCATCTCGTGCCCGTTCCTATTGACCAGGAAGGTTTGGATGTTGTGGCCGGCATCAAGCGCTGTCGCAAGGCACGGGCCGCCTTTGTTACGCCCTCCCATCAGTTTCCACTTGGGGTGACGATGAGCGCCTCCCGGCGCTTGCAATTGCTGGATTGGGCACAAAGCGCGGGATCCTGGATCATCGAGGATGATTATGATAGCGAGTATCGGTATGAGAGCTTGCCCATCGCGTCCTTGCAAGGGCTCGACGTCAACGCTCGCGTGATCTACATCGGGACCTTCAGCAAAGTCTTATTCCCGGCTTTGCGTCTCGGTTATATCGTCATTCCATCGGACCTCGTCGACCGCTTTCTCACGATCCGCGGGGCTATGGATCTTGGCCCGCCAAGCTTCTATCAGGAAGTGCTCGCCGACTTTATTGGGGAAGGGCATTTTGCGCGCCACATTCGGAGGATGCGGGTTCTCTACCGCGAGCGAAGAAGTGCGCTTGTAGACAACATCCGCAAAGAGCTCGGGTCCATGGTCGACGTGCTCGGGGACCAGGCTGGTATGCATCTGGCTGTCACCTTGCAAAACACGGGCTCCGATGTGCGAATTGCCGAACGCGCCGCCCGACAAAACCTTTGGATATGGCCTCTCTCACTTTCTTACCTGGGCGAGGTGTCGCGCCAGGGCTTTATTTTGGGCTTTGGCAGTGCGACGGTAGGGGAGATTCCCCGCGCCGTTCGCAAGCTCCGGAGTCTGCTCACTTCGAAATAAAGGATGACTCGACCTGTCCTTCGAATTGAGTTTCTTCGGACGGGTATTCCCGCGCCTCCTTTCGAAGATCTCCTGCGCGGCACACCATTTGTCTCGCGCTGCTTAAGGCACTAACTCTCCATGTTGGCTTGCGGCAAGAGCCAAGGCGCTCCCGCTCAGCAATAAAGTGTCGACCAGATAATTCAGTCCGCCTCCTATGTCGGAAGGGTTCGCAACTACGACCGGCACATAGACTACGAGCACAAGAAGAAAAATCATGAGTCCCAGCCAGGTTGCGGCCAAACGCGCTTCCTTGTTGACAATCAAGCAGAGGCCAGTCGCAGTGAAGACAGCCCCGGTCAGGTACCCCCAAAGCAAATGGGCTGGAATCCAGGAGGGCGTCAGCTTGCTGAGGGGGACGCCGGGCGCGAATTCGGGATGAAGAAAGTGCTCCACGCCGAAGAAGGCGATAGGAATTGCAATGAACAGGCGGGCAAACGTTATAACTTTATGCGTGCCCTGGGTTCGCCATGCTTCGGTTTGAGTCGCGGCAAAAGCCAAAGCGCCTCCGCTAAAGGCTAGATCCCTGAGCGCCACCGCCCAGGCAAATCGGTCGCTGGGGGCCGCGACGATTCTGGGGATGGAGATGAGCACCTCGAACAGGAGAAGCATGATTCCGAAGAGTGCGGCGGCCAGCCCGGCGTGTTTCTTGACCACCAGGCTCAAGCCCGCGCTCATGAGACACGCTCCCACAAAATAGACCCAGAACAGGTGTCCCGGAATCCAAGAGGGCACCATCCGGGCTACGGCTTTGGCAGCCAGGAAGTGATCCGTGCCGAAGACAGCTATGGGAACAGCAATGAATACCGGACCAAGGGCTATGATTTTGTCCAGACCGTGCGCCTGCGGCGCTTCGTTCTTGATGGCCATGCTTAGACCGATGACCAAAATAACCGTCCCGGTGAAATATGGTAAACACGGGTCCCATGCGAACCAGGCGGGCAAGACCCATCCCGCGAAATCAGGGTGCACAAAGTGTTGCAACCCGAGTCCCGCGATCGCTGTCAGAAATAGAGGTGTGATACTCATATCCACTGGGGACGCGTTATTACAATCACAAGAAGCCGAATAGGAGAACTGGCGAGCACTGACAAGAATGCTGACCACCCCGAGACATAGCCAGTAATTTGAAATGGGAAGGTTCTCCGAAGCAATAGCCACTTCGTGCGATTTCATGCTGACCACGATGCCTTACTCTGGAGTTGCGACAACACTTTCGTCTTTAGCGGCGCTTTAGAGCTTCCAGCTCGTCTAAGGTGCGCGGCCAGTCCGATCTCAAGAGTCGAGACAGACTTCGATCAGCAAGAACTTTGCCATTGGTCTGGCATCGAGCACAGTAGTTCGTTTCTTTGTCGGCATAACGAATGCGCAGAACCTCGTCGCCACACCTTGGACAGGCTTGACCATAGCGCCCATGAACTGCCATATCCTTGCGAAACGCGGTCACCTTTTCGGGGAAGCCGGTTTCGGCCTCGGCGCGCAATCGGTCTACCCAAAGCTCAAGGGTGTGCCGCGTCGCAGCGAACAGCCTTTCCCACTCGTGCGGCTGTAGTTTTTCCGTGTGGGTGATGGGGGACAGTTGGGCCGCGTGCAGGATCTCGTCCGAATACGCGTTGCCGATACCGCTCACCAGGCGTGGATCGGTGAGCGCGCGCTTGAGGGTGTGGTTTTCAACGGTGAGGGCGGCACGAAACGAATTGAGATCGCTGGAGAAGATGTCGATTCCTCCGGGGTCGAGGGAACGCAAGCTGTCCTCGCCACGGAGGATGTGCAACGAGGCGCGGCGCTTTGATCCGGCTTCGGTGAGCACTAGAGAACCGTTGGGAAAATCGAATGCTGCCAGACTCTGTCGGCCGACTAGCTTGCTTTGTGGCGCCCGCCAGTGCAGCCGCCCGGCGATCATCAGGTGAAGCGCCAGCCAGAGATCGTTCTCTACTCCAATTGCGATGCGCTTACCGATTCGCCGCAGTTCGCGCACGGTGCGGCCCTCCACATCGGCCAGCGGCGGTTGTGCGGTTCGCAGCAGAAAGGGGCTGGCCAGCCGTATCCGCTTCAGGGGCTGACCGAGTATGCGGGATTCGAGCGCACTGATGTAGGCGGCGATGTCTGGCAGCTCTGGCATAGGTATCTGCTAGTACAGCATGCGCCGTCGTGACGGAGCGGACTTCGGGGTCGCGTCGATTTTCCCACATTGGGACGGAGTTTACTGTTTAGTACCCCGTTTAGTACCGGGTACCCCCCTCCCCCCTTTCGTGTGCAAAATCTAGAAAACAATGGACCTAAAGATTGACTATATGTGCTAGATCTTTGAATTTTCAGGACTTATAACGCAAAATCTAGAGAACATGGGAGTTATGGGCCGGGTGCTTCCCATCTGGGGAATTCGGCGCTGGCATTTGGAGCGGGGTCCAGAAGCCCCACCATCCCCTGGGTCAGATTGTCAAAGTTCGTCGATTATCTTGTAGATAATGTATATTGCATAAGATTATCGAATTTGAAGGACGCAGTCAATGAGAAAGGGCGCGGCGGAGCTGAGGGCTCGGGAAACAGTCCCAGGTCTCGAAAACCGCGAGATCTGGGCACCCGGTGTTTATCGATTTGCCGCATATCCTGACCCAACCACCACTTGGGGCTATATCATAAATTCCATGTCAAAACATCGTCGCAATGCCGCCTTGGTCCCGCAGGACGACCCCCTCTTCGGCGCCAAGCCGCGCAAGATTGTTCCCCACGAGTTTGTGCTGGAGGCGATCGCCCCATTGTCGCCTGAGACCCGTCCCATGTTCGGCTGCCTCGCGGTCTATGTGGAGGACAAGATCGTCCTCATTCTGCGCGACAAGCGCGAGCAGACGGCGGACAACGGGGTGTGGCTGGCCACTACCGAAGAGCACCATGAGAGTCTGCGTCGCGACTTCCCGAATATGCGATCCATTCGGGTATTGGGGAAGGAGGTAACCGGCTGGCAGGTGCTTCCAGCCGATGCGCCGGATTTCGAGGAGGCGGCGCTGCGCGCCTGCGAGTTCATTGTCGCGGGGGATCCTCGAATTGGCAAGGTGCCGGGGGCGCGGCGGAACCGAGGGCTCGAGAAACAATCCCAGGTCTCGAAAACCGCGAGACCTGGGGCACCCGCGCGGTCCGCGAAAGGTCGCGCGAGGTCGTGAGGTGTAGCCTTCCGCTGTCAATGCAGGAATCGCCAAGCCAAACCTTGCCACCATCATGGCTAAGGCGGGGGCAGCGCTGCGAGGGCGGTGTGTGCCCGGTGCCAGGCCGCATCGAGGTCGCGGCGATCCAGCGCGACCAGCGCGCCGGCGGTTTCGAGGATCGCGTCCGCTTGATCGGACAGGGCTTGACGGCAGGCGTCTGGAAGTCGCGGCGCCAGCCGGTGGATCGCCTCGAGCTGACGGATCAGCACAGCGGGGGTGGTCACGGAGGCCTGACGGATCTGATCGAACGCGAGCTTGGCGAGGCGCTCCAGCCGCACCGGCGGCATCCATACCCGGAGCTGGCTGCCCGTGTCGTACCAGTTCCCTTCGAGCGGGGGCCGCTCGGCCAGGGTAAGGAGTGCATCGGCGAGCCAGTCAACGCAGGCAACGCCGGTGAACGTGTCGTTGACCGCGGGCGACAGGGCGCGGATCGCGATCTCAACCACCTGCGCGATACCGAACTCGCTGTCTTGGGTGAGCGTGCGGTGGCGGCCGATGTGAACTCCACGATCGATCGCCGCCTCAAGCGCGCCGGCGTGGTTGGCTGGGACGATGGCTGCGAGCGGCTCGCCGCGGAGCACGAACTGGCCCGGACGAAACCTCAGGACGATCAGTGCGTCCGCCGTGCGCGCGGCCGCGACCAGCGCGCCGTGGTCGACATGCTGCAGGTATCCGCTCTTGGGGCAGGACACGATCGCGCCGGTCTCAGCCTGGCGCAGAATCGCGTCGTCGTCGGGCGTCGCGCCGGTGCCCTCGCCCGGCCCGGAGAGATGGGCGCCGCCAGCCGCGACGTACAGGTCGTCGACGATGGCGCCGATCATGTCGGGGTTCTGGATCGATTTCGCAACGCGATGGCTGTAGTAGACGAGGAACCCGAAGCTGAGCACGACGAGCATCCAGGCCGTGATCAGCGAGATTTGCGGGATGAACGCCGACTGCGGATCCTGATGCGTGACGAGGAATACGAGGCAGATGTAAACGAACGTGGCCATGAACAGGCCGATCGTGACCTGGGTGACCCAGTCCTGCAGGAACCGATAAAGGAGGCGCGGGCCAAACAGCGTCGAGACCATCGACAGCACCAGCAGCGCGACCGAGAAAATCAGCGCGAGCACGGTCGCGACTGCGCCCATCATCGCCGCCAGGATCGCGCGCGCGTCGTCGATGCTACCCATCGTCAACCACGACGGGATGTGAATGACGCCATACTTGTCGAGGACGTCCGGAATCAGGGTGATGCCGAACAGAGCGACTGCGGCAAGCGAAAGCTGCAGCGGGATGCGCCAGAGGTTAATGTCGCGTTGCGAACGAAGCTTGGTAGGGCGCGTGGCGAGCATGCGAGGTGATTCTAAACGCTTTTATCTTCCGAAGAGCAATCGTTCCAGTAGGGGACCGAGGGCCAGGGCGGGGAGATAGCTCAGGGCCACCATCGTGATCAGACAGGTTGTGAGCAGGGTGCCGAACAAAACGGAATGAGTTGGAAGAGTTCCCGACGAAGCAGGGGTACTTCTCTGACGGGCGAATAGAGATGCCAATGCCAATGCAGGAATCGCCAAGCCGAACCTGCCCACCATCATCGCCAAAGCGGTGGTGAGGTTGTAAAACGGAGTGTTCGCACTCAGACCGGCAAAGCTCTGGCCATTGTTGGCGAAGCAGGAAGTATAGGCGAACAGAATTTCGGTGAAGCCGTGCGGGCCGCCGTTGACCGTCAACCCGGACAGTCCTGCCCTGGTGCTCACGGCGATCGCAGTGAGTGGGAGGACGACCAGCGGCGCGGCCAGAGCGTACAGCATGATCATTTTGTTCTCACACGGTCCTATCTTCTTGCCCAGGTATTCGGGCGTGCGCCCAACCATCAGTCCCGCTAGAAAGACGGCGATGGCGGCGGCCATAACCATGCTGTAAAGACCCGTTCCCAGACCTCCGAAGATGAGCTCTCCGAGCAGCATGTTTACCAGCAGAACCATGCCGCCAAGCGAGGTATAGCTGTCGTGCATGGAGTTGTATGATCCCGTGGCGGTGTTCGATGTAACCACGGCGGTGAGAGTCGAACCGCCGATGCCGAAGCGGACCTCTTTCCCTTCCATGTTCCCACCCGACTGGAGAGCACTATTTTGGAAATCCACATTTCCGAGGCGAGGATCCCTCTGCTGTTCAAATTGATGCACGAAGACCAGCCCGCAGCCGAAGAGAAGCAGCATCACGTAGTAGAGAAGCCATCCCTGGCGAGGCTGGCCAACCATTCGGCCGAAGGTGTTGGTCAATGCGGCAGGCAGGAGCACGATCGCCAACATTTCGATGAAGTTGGTTAACGGCGTGGGGTTCTCATAGGGATGAGCCCCATTGGCGTTAAAGAAGCCGCCGCCGTTGGTGCCGAGATTCTTGATGATTTCCAGTGCGGCTACCGGGCCTTGGGGGATGACCTGCGGAGTACCCTCGACGGTGGCGGCGACCGCATAGGGGTGGAAGTTCATGGGAACACCCTGCCAGACGAGCAACAAGGCGCCTAGCAATGCTCCCGGCAACAGGATCCAGAGCAGGGCGCGGGTCAGGTCAACCCAGAAGTTGCCCAGCGTGTCAGAGACTTGCCGGGCAAGACCGCGGATGAAGGCAACACCCACGGCTAAGCCTGCAGCGCCAGCCAAGAAGTTCTGGGCGCAGAGTCCCACCATCTGGCTGAAATAGCTCATCGTATTCTCGCCGGCGTAGGCCTGCCACGTGGTGGTCGTCGAGAAGCTGATCGCCGTATTCAGAGCCAGGTCTGGGGATAGCGGCGTGGTGTGGTACTGGGGGAACCAGGGAAGAACCTGCTGCATTCTGAGAATGGCATACAACAAGAGTGTGCCGGAAAGGCCGAAAAGCACAAAACATGTTGCATACTCTTTGCCGGTCATCTCGAGATTGGGATCCACCGCGGTCATGCGATAGATGAGCCTTTCGACTGGAAGGCAGAAACGATCCAGGAAGGTTCGTTGCCTGGAAAAGACGCGTTCCATGTATCCGCCCAGCGGTTCCACCAGCGCGGTAACGATGGCAGCAAACAACGCGTATTGAATGATGCTGTAGAAATCCATCAGCTCTACTCAGGAGCAGGCCGACCGAGGCGTGGCCGCATGGTTAGAAAACATTCTCTCTTCAGCTTTCATCTCGGACTTCACGCCAATTGTTGTCAAAGCGCGAGATTTGCTGAGATCTGAAACGCACTCAGCGCTTGTTGCCCAGCATAGAGCATTCTAGTGCCGCCTTGGTGTTTGAATGGCAACAAGTTGCTGATTATTTGCGAGCGACGTTACACAACAAGGAGCTGGCGAAATCCAACCTGGAGCGGCTGGCCGCCATGACGGAAAGCTCCAACGATAAGCTCAGCGAACTCGCGTACCACGGAGCGGCCGGGGCGGTCTTGTTCTCCGAACGCAAGTACGATCAAGCCATCTCGCATTTGGAAGAAGACACCAACAATCCATTTTCGCTGAAGCTGCTCGCAGCCGCGTATCAGAAGATTGGATACAGCGCGGGAGCCAAGCGCACCAACGAGACCCTGGCGAACTTGAACGACCCGACGCTGGAGCAGGCGCTGGTCGTGCCGGCATTCCGCAAGTGTGGCGATGCTGCCTCGTGCAACGGGAACGCGAAGAGCGCCTCGCTGAAGCACTAACGGCTCGTGTAGGCGCGGGGCGTGGACACGTCCACGCCCGTGCTCCCGCGACAATCACGTAGCCCCGGACGCCTCGTCCGGGGGAACCAATACCGTGTAAGTTACTTTCGGACATGTACCGAGGTCACTCATCTCGGGTAACCCGACCACAGGTTACGGTGCTACTCTTTCCGGCATGAAAAAGGCTTCGAGGCGGAAGAGCAGCGAATCGTTTATGAAGAGCCCACCAGCTACCGACAAGCCTGACGTCTTGCCGGTGCTGCTGATCGAGGATGACACACCTGTAACGGCGTGTGTCCGTTCAATTCTGGAGAGGAGCGGCTACCCCGTAGTTTGCATCGATTCTTCATGGAATATTGCGCGTTTACTCGATTCGGCACAGGTTTCAGGCATAGTCTCAAGCGCAAGGAGGCGAGATGGTGTGGACGCATCAGGTTTCTACACCTGGTTGTCTCAGCACCGTCCTGAGCTGACGCGACGAATTGTGTTCATCGCGAGTAGTCTCACAGATAAGTGTTTTGCGAAGCTGCGCGAAACGGGAATAGCTTTCATACGCAAACCCATTCGCGCTCCGCACTTCCTTTCGGTAGTCAGGAAAACTATAGGTAAGCCACCGATGACCGAACGGATTCTTGTGGTCGATGATGAGGAAGCCTTCCGCGACATTGTCTCCATGATGCTGGGCTTCGGCGGTTATCGATGTTGTGCAGTCGCGGGCGGCAGACAAGCACTCAAGTTGTTCGATTCCGGAGAAAAGTTCGATCTGGTAACTACCGACATAATGAACTCGCCGTTGGGCGGGATTGCTTTTCTTGAACAGATCAAATCCAAGTTCCCAGACATTCCAGTCTTGATGGTAACTGGGGCACACGATATTTCGGTCCTTCTCGCATGCGTGCGCAACGGTGCATACGATTGGCTTTTGAAACCGTTCGAGCGCGAGCAGTTGCTGGCCGTCGTGCGTCGTACTTTAGATCATCGACGCCTGAAGCAGGAGAACCTGGCATATCAAGCGGAGCTCGCGAAGCTTGCAAAGAAGAACTCCAATGCGAGTCGGAACGGGGACTGCTGTTGACTGGAGCCTACACAGCTCGGTCCAGTCCTGCACCAAGAACCTCCGAATCTGTTGAGCGGCTTGTGCGCCCGGACGAGGCGTCCGGGGCTACGTGGGTATCGCCACAACGCGGGCGAGGGCGTCCGCGCCACACTGGCCTTATTTCCCCGCCACCGCTTTGCCTTCCAGCTTGGCTTCGATTGCGGGGTTGGAGCAGACTTCGTAGTACCAGCGCTCGGTCCAGAGCTGGACTGAGAAATTGTGGGGATCGATCTGGGGCATGCGGCTTCCGCGCACAACGATCTTGCGGAAGATATCGTTGGGGGCTGGCCCAGCCTTTCACCGCTTTGCCAACCAAGCGAGTGCCCCACCCTTTTCCGCGTTCTTTGCGGAAGGGTGGGTGCGATATTCCCAATTTGGAACCGGGCTCGCTGCCCTACCGCTTTCTGCTTGACCCCACGCCTTCACTTTCGATAACATAGAACGACAAAGATTCTCTTCAGGATAATCTACGATCTTGCTTCGGAAATACCTCTAAGGAGGCCGCGCAGGCGGGGTTGGTCTTTGACAACAATCGAACTCTCCAGGAGGGATTCCAGCCATTTTCATGGCCTAAGGTAGCCCTTGGGCCATGCGGGTTTGACAACCTAACCACGGGCGCAGCTTCTGGGCCAGTCGGACATCCCGATAACTTCAATGTTTCCAAGATTTTGCCTGTAACTGCCTTAAGAACCATAGATCTAGGAGGCAAGGAAAATACCGACCCTTTGTTTTCTAGATTTTAGGCAAAAGAAGAGCTTTTTTTTGAGGGAAATTCTGCACCAGAATATGTGCAAAAGAAACCGGAATCTTGTCGTCACAAGCACTGGCGAGGGCGCCGCGCTTCAAGGGCTACTTCCCCGCGGCTGCTTTGCTTTCCAGTTTGGCTTCGATGGCGGGGTTGGAGCAGACTTCGTAGTACCAGCGCTCGGTCCAAAGTTGGACGGAGAAATTGTGGGGATCGATTTGGGGCATGCGGCTTCCGCGCACCACAATCTTGCGGAAAATATCGTTGCCGACCGGGACCAGCCCGCTCCATAGATGAAATTCTTCGCCCTCCCAAACCTTGGCCAAATCGAGCGGAGAGAGCTGCAGCGAAATCTCCTGCTTCAGCCTCTCGAATGCGGCCTCGCTGATGCGGATTCCGTTCAGGTTGTATTTCAAGATGAAGTCGTCGGGGCTATCTTCGACGTCGGCGTCGCTCACGGTCTGAAAGGCGTACACGTTGAACGGAGTCCTCCCCATCGCCTTTATGGATTTTCGCACCCGCTTGCTGCACGAGGACAGGCGGTCGCTCTCGTTCAGCGCGTCTGAGATCATGATGCGCTGCTCGCCGTCCATCAGGTACATGGGGGCGGAATCCTGGTAGGAAATGCCTACGCCCAATTCGATTCCGGGGAGACCGGCGCGCTCGAGCAGTTGGTTGTAACCGCGCACGATTTCGATGATCTCGCGCGCCAGCACGGCGGCACGGCCTACTGCCAGCGCCGGCTCTCCCTCGCGCTCCAGGATGGCCAGAATGATCGCGTCGCCTTCGAGAAACACCTTGCTGGCCCCGTACTTCGACAGCAGCTTGTTCACCGGATCGTAGAAATTCAAACTGAAGTAGGACGCCGGATTCATTCCACGCTCGAGCAACAACCGCGTGAGCCGTGACGAGTCGCGGACATCGGCTTTGATAATTACGTGGCGCAGCACTTTCTCTTCCGACGGCTTCTGTTCCTCGGGCAAGAGGAACTCGTAGAGCGTGCCATTCATGGCGGAGAGCTGGCGCATTTTTTCGTTGGCAATGAGATTGACGTTGTCCATGGCCGACCGCAGCGCTTCCAGATTCCTCAAGTCGCGATGATAGCGCATGAAATCGCGCAGGAATCTGGCCGCGATCCTGCCCCGTTCGGCTCCGCGGCATCCCGCCACGCGCTGCACCGCCGCTTGCAAACTGTCGCGCGATACCTTGCCCTGCTCCATTATCAGCTTCTCCACCCGAGTGCGTTCTTCGCGGGAGATCAGGGCATTCTTCAATTGCTGGGCGTTGATGCGGGGCGAGTACTCGGCCAGCAGTGGCACCGCTTCATAGGAGGCCACCACGTACTCCATGAGCTTCTCGCGATCGAGCAGACCTAACCATGCCGTCAAGCGTGTTTTTTGCGATCGCCCCTCGGGAGTGGAATCATCCGGAGTCCCGGAGCCGATCAATTCTTGCGCGTTCTCCGGCACATTCAGCCAGGCATTGATGGCGCGCTCGGGATCCGCTTCCAACCCGAGATTCAGCGATTGCAGAAACTCATAGGCAATGCGGCGCACGTTGGTGAAGCGGTCGGGATCGCGGTCGAAATTGCCCAGCATGACATACTGCTCGGCGTTGACGTACGCGTCGCAACCATCCGCGGTGAAAATCAGCGGATTCAGGAACAGCTTGTATTGCTCATCGTGATTGCTTCCGAACAGGGAGCGCCGGGTGCGGGCCAGGGTTTCCTTCTCGATCTCGCGCAGGGTGCGAAACAGTTCTTGCCCGGTCTTGCGCAGGATCACTTTTTTCGCCACCTGGAAGGCGGCCACGCGCTCACGATATTCCAGCGCCTTCTGCGCCCGGACGTTTTCGTAGCTCTTCAGGGTCATGCGGCAACGTTCCAGAATCTGGGCAAACTGCAAACCCAGTTCAATGCGCAGAAACTTGATGATCGCGACCCGGGCCAGCACATCCAGCGAAGGGTTTGCTTCGGCCTTGGCGCGATTCAGTGCGGCGGAATGCACCTCCGCCAGGAGAGGCTTCAACTCGCAAGTGCCGGGCATGGCATTGCTCTTCGGGCCCGCATTCGATCCGATGAAGTGACCGCTCGGCCGCGGTTGAGGCGCTTCCGCCGCCAGCAATCCTTCGACATCGCCGTGACGCACGATCAGGCGCGAGATCTGCGAGCGCGTCTGCACCACAAACTTCGGACTGAGGTGAACATCGTGTCGCAGGTTGTCGACGCCGAGTTGCAGCCCTGCGAGAGAGAGTGAAGGAGTGTAGCCGTTTAAGCGAGGAGGTACCGTCTCTTCCTCTGCGTGTCCGAAGCTGAACATCGGGATGCGTGGCATGGTGGGGAGTGTCTTGAGCTTACGGCTGCTCCGCTCGGCTTACCAGGCTCAGGCGGAATCGTGGCACGATTAGCGCTTGCTCCACCGTGGGTAGGTTCAAGGCCGCCAGCTTTGAGGCAATCGCCTGGGCTTCGGCGGTTGCTCCCGTGCTGTTATAGGCTCGCCACAAAAGCCGCATCGACTCTGGGTCTGTAGCGCCTTCTTCTAAATGAGGAATTGCCTCCGTGAACTTTGCCTGGGCAACCAGCACTGCTCCGGCGGCCCCGTGATAGCAAAGCTGGATAACTTGGCTGCGACTCGTTCCCGCCATGGTTTCCAATTGCTTGACCGCATTCGAGGCTGAGTTCATATCCTGAAGTTCAGCCAAACGCGTGGCCCGGACTCGCAGGATTCGTGCCTGCTCTTCATCCCGGTCGCTGGCGGAAATCTGATGCTCTTCCCGCAGCACGTCCTGGGCAGCCTGCAAGTGTTTCATCGCGGCTCTCGGATCAGGTTCGTACATGCCCAGAATCCGGTGGGCCTCGGCTTCCAGCCGCGCCAACCCTGCGGAATGCGCATGCCTGGCCACATCGCTCAATGCCCTTTCGGCCGATTTGCGATTATTCTCGCGGATCCAGGTCTCGGCCGATTGCAGTTCGCGCTGCACTCGATCAGCATTGCTGGGAGCGAAGACAATGGCGCGGTCGTACTCCTCGCGGGCCTCTCGTTCCTTTCCCATCAGCGCATACGTATCGGCAACGCCGAGTTCCGAGCCAAAATTGGAATCGATGCGGATGCTTATGCGGTACTGCTCCAAGGCCGCATCAAGTTTTCCCGCCATTCGTAGAATCTCGCCATAGGAATCATGCGGGTTGGGCTGGTCCGGCTCCAGCGCCACATAGCGGTCCATTGCGGCGAAAGCCTTTTCGAAGTTTCCCAGGTCCGCGTATCCGTATGCCACGTCGTTCAGTGCGGCGGCGTAATCCGGAAACAGCGCAAGCGCACGCTCCAACACAGCGACGGCCTGTTCATAACGTTGCTGTTGCATCAGCCAGTCCCCGGCAAGATATGCCAAGCGCTGGTCTCGCGGGTACCTTGCCAACAGATCGTTCATGGCGCTAATCGCGGGGACGTAATTGTTCTCCTGCGCGCCTGCCAGCCAGCGGATCAGCAACTGCTCACTCGGACTCACCTTGGACGCCAACTGCTTGGCCCGATTGCGCGTGCTTGCCTGTTCCGCGGGATCCTGGCTCATGCGGGAAATCAGGATGAACGCCTGGGCAAAATTGGGGTCCGCTTTGATCGCGGCCCGCAGATCCTGCAGCGTTTCTGGAATGCGGTACTGCTCGAATTCCCGCATCGCCTTCTCGAAGCTATTGCGCGCTTGCGCTGAGGAAGTGGTGACCGGCACTGTGGTGGATGCATTCTTCGGTGTGGCCTGGGCCGGATTCGACTTGGCCCCGACCAGCGCGGGAAAGGACGAGAACAGCAGCAGGTAGAGGCACCAGCGGGGAAGCATTTGTCCCTCGAAAACTGTTGATTTCTGGCTTCTTATTCGACGAGCGTATCACGCGCTTTCGAGCCGCCCAAAGTTACCGAGGTTACCCGCCAAACGATTGATTATGAGGGCGATTCATCTTGGTTTGGGGCTCGAAATATAACCTGAAGCCATTCTTGCGAAAACCAGAAAGGCCTTGACACCTGATCTCCGACCAAGTAGCGTCTCTCATGTATTAGTTTTGTGTATTATCCGTCCCGCATTCGATTGGAACTCGCCCGTGAGTCGTATGTGTTGTTGACAGATGACGAGTCCTGTAACACAGCAATTGTTTTCGTCCATGGATTCTGGGGACACAGCGAGAAGACTTGGTGGCAGTTTCAGACATTGCCTGACCGTCTGAACGACCCTTGGTGGCACGGTTGCGACTTGATTTTCTACTCGTACGACAGTGCGGGGACACAGATTTGGCCTAATGTATCGTTGCTAGGAACATTCCTGCACGATGTTTTTCCTACGCCCGATTGGAATCGCCTGGGATCGTCTACGCCCGGTCAGGCTCGCAACTACCGCAACCTTGTTCTCGTGGGACACTCCGAAGGCGCAGTGCTGGTTCGGGGAGCCGTCATGGAGCGCGCCCGGTTGCATTCATCCGATTCTGAAGCTACGCTTCATAAGAGATTGCAAGATGACTTGTTCTTTCGCGCGGACCTCTGCCTCTTTGCTCCCGCGATGTTTGGAGCGTTGATCTCCGGCTGGAAGGGTGTGCTTCGTAAGTTGCCGTTATTTGGAGGCTTAGTGGAGTGTTGCCTGAATAGGTCTCCAGCTTACCAGCAACTCCGGAGCGACTCGCCGGTGTTAGAACAGATTCGCGAACAGACGGAGGACCTAGCGAGAAGATTTCCGGAGCTAACAGCTTTCAGGGCACGTAACCTCTTCAGCACAGGAGATTCAGTGGCCTCGATTTGCCCACTCACAACGGACCTCCAGTGCGAGTACGAGGCGGGGAAAGATCACGTGTCTGTTTGCAAGCCTTCAACGAGCTATCTTCGGCCACTGACATTTATTGGGGAGGTGAGGCATGCCAAGGCAGCATGAGCTGGAATCGTTTTGGCGGCTTTGTTTTGAGCGGCCTCTGAAGGTACAGGGCCGTGTTTTCTCCGGCCTCTTCAATGCGGTTTCGGATGTTGAAGCACTCCTGTGGCTGCACTATGGCTTCGAGTTGGGCCTTTATCCTAAGACCGAGGCACAGGTCATCCTCTTCTCGAATAGAAGTCGTCTGGTAGCTGCTCTGGAAACTGTAAGGGAGGCCGGTATCGAGCGATTTTTCCCACCAGTGCTATCCACTTTTTTGGGCGAATTGTCACGTTCTGGGGCTCTCTTTGACATTCGATACACGGATCGTTTGTCAAGCGATCTAGTGAATACAATAGTCTTGGACATGCTTTTTCACGAAGTAGCCCGCGCTTGTAGTAATCCGTTGAGTTCGGTGTTCTCTGACCTGTTAACGTTTGGAACCGACGATGAATGGCACATCATGATGCAGCAGGACGCCAGTCCCGATCAGGTTTTGAGTGGTACGGGGAAAGAAGTGGACCTTGTTTCTGCTGGGTATTTCGCCGTCCTCGATCACATGGGCGCAATGGATGAGCTGCTCCAGTACTGTGGCGACGAATTGACGGCCGACCGGCCCGCACTGCGAGACTCGCAGGGCGACCAGACATTTCTCGTGTTGGGGGAGCGTACTCGATCGATTCACGCCTGGAGGGTGAAACTAGACGACCCCGTCATTCAGAGACGATTCAACGGTCTGACGAACAAGCTACGGGAACAGCTCGCCTCCGACAAAGAGCTGAGGTCGATGGGCTTCGATTCCGACAGCCTCTTGACCGTGATCCAGACCGTGGGCGCTAGGTGGTTCGGAGATTACAGTTTCGCCCCCCGTCGTCGAAGCGCCGCGTAGCCGCTGAACTCTCAGCTCGATTTATCCAACTCCAAAGAACAGTCGCGAGGGCCCACACTGCGAACAGCGGAATCAAGCTCGCCAAGCCACGGAGACGGATGAGCTCTCCCCGGTTGAAAGCGCATATGCCCTTGGGCCGCTCAGCACGAGACTGCCATCAGACTTTCAGGAAAATGCCTTTGCGATACAAGGCCCACATCGCGACCCAGCAAACCAGCACATAGGACAGCGCGTATAACAACGACGCATTCGGTGGCGTGGCTAGTGGCGCGAATAGGCGCTGGTAGATAAATTCCTGCCAGCTCAGTCCCCTCGCGGTGTGCCTGTGATCCAGGAAGTGCGAGATCATCTCGGCAAACACGTAGGCGGCAATGGCATTCATTCCGAAGACCAGCAGCGGCTTGGTCCAGAGGCCCCGCCAGGGTTTGACGTCCACGATCCAGTAACAGAGCGCCAGGCAGAGCAGGGCCAGGCCGCCGGTGAAGATCACGTAGGAACTGGTCCACAGCTTTTTGTTGAGGGGGAAACCGAGGTTGAGAATCTTTCCCGTTGCCACGCCGGTCAATCCAAACAATGCCATGCCCAGCGCCTTGCGCGGCGCGGAACGCGTGGAACGAAGCCATCGTCCTGTGAGCATCCCGAGCAGGCTGGTGGCGACTGCAGGGATGGTGCTCAACACGCCTTCGGGATCGCGAGTGCCTTCGTATAAATGCCCGGACAAAAGCTGGCGGTCTAACCACGCGGCTAGGTTGCGGTCGGGATCGAGTAGCGGGATGTCGTGCGTGGGCACGCCGAATCCGGGGACTGGAATGAAGCGCATCAGCATCCAGTAGCCTACGAGACAGGCTGCGATGGTGAGAATCCATGCTCGCCAGTCCGCCCACAAAGCCAGGATCGCGGAAATCACGTAGCAGATCGCGATCCGCTGCAGCACGCCGTACACCCGCCACGATGCCAGGTGATATTGATTGGGAAAACCATTCAGGAACATGCCCAGCGCAAACAGCGCCAGGCCGCGCCACAGCACGTGACCCAGAAGCTGTCGTCGCGATGCGCCGCGCTTCAGGCGCGAGCTGAAGGAAAACGCCATCGCCACGCCGACGATAAAAAGAAAGAACGGGAAGACCAGGTCAGTCGGCGTCCATCCGTTCCACTCGGCGTGTTTCAGCGGCCAATAAGAGTTGGGCTCGTCGCCCGCGTTGTTGACCAGGATCATGCCGGCAATCGTTGCCCCGCGAAACAGGTCGAGCGACATCAGCCGGGATGGCGGCGCGGGTGATGACGCGGTGACGTCGTCGGGCCGGACAGCTGTCCGCTGTAGCGTGGAAGCCATGGGAACCAGCTATCTTAGCAGGCCGCTTCTCATTTGCGTCCGACACCGAAAATTGGGTAGTGTCCTAATTTAGGACACCGCCGAGAATTGACAAATTGTTGACAACAACGTGACACCCATTCTTGGGCGCTGAAGTAATTTACCTTGGTTGAAAGTGCGGTTGCCCGCCCCAGTTCAGAAATCCACAAGGAATCGGAGTGAGAAATGAAAGGTAAAAATGCGTCCTATCGTCGGTTACGCCGCATCGCTGCGTCGGTGGTATTTAGCTTTTCCTGCTTCGCTGCTGCTCAGACCTCTGCAAGCCGCCTCCTGGGTCCCACCGGTCCGGGGAATGTCATCGTGCATAGCAAGTTTGGCGGGCAAATTTTTGGATTTGACGTCGATCAAAACGGGACAGAAGGCCTGCTTAGCGAGGCTGGTGGAAGCGTAAACGCGGCGGTCGAGACCTTTGACCAAAAGACCGGCAAGATCCTCAAGGTTGTGATAAGGACGCAAAGTCAAGATGACTTCCTCACCATGGGGGTTCTCGGCAAGAGCCTTGGATTGGTGGAGCGCGAACATGTAATCAGCTTCCTTCATCTCAAGCGCACGTTCCACACGTTGAATCCTCTTGATTCGAACAAATTCACCGGTGTGTGGACTCCGCCGCTCGGATCCACACACATCATTACGGCAGTGGACGGGTCGATAAGCCGCACCCAGGGCGCGGCGAATGTTGTGGCATGGGCGGCCGATGTCAGCCAAAACTTTATTCCTTGGGTGTTCGAATCCAATGTGGCTGAAAATAAATTTGGGCCGATCGTAAAAATCACAGACTCAACCAATTTCGGCAGCGTAGTTTCGCCGATCGCGTTTGATACGAAAACCAACCAAGCCGTTGTGGGAGGAGGGACGGGAGCTTTTGACACGAATCCTGTGATTGGGTTGATCGATCTCACCAAGGGCACGTTCAGCGAGTTTACCGGGGTGGGATTGGGGTTTATCAATGGCGTCGCGGTCGACTCAGCCGACGGTATTGCCTGCACGACGACTGAAGACGACGCCAGCGTGGAATTCTACGATCTCAAGTCCGAGACCGGCTTCACCGTGGTGCTGCCGGGATCAGGCGGACAGCAGTTCCTCAGCGGCTGGGATGTGGAATTTGATTCAATCCACAAGCTGTTCGTGGTGGCCCAACCCAATTCGAGCACGGGGACGGGCAGCTCGATCTATGTTTACGACACCAAGGGCAATGTGAAGAACACTCTGAATGGGTTTAGTTTTCCGACTCCCATGCGCCTTGCGCTGAACCCAAGCAAGCGCACCGGCTGGGTTGATGGTCCGGTTAATGGCGAAATTCAGTCGTTCAAGTACTAGCGGCGTTTGAAGAACTCGGGTGTGATCCATCTGAGGAACGCGCACGGCCGAGGGGCGACGCCAACGGTGTCTCGGATTGCTGATCCCCAGAAGGCGCCGGTTATCCCTCTATGGTCGCGTGTCGAGCGGGTGCTTGGTCTTGTCGAAGAATTCGTTTTGCCGCATCAGGCTTTCCTGGTCGGATTTGACGGCGCGAATTGCGGTTACGATGGCGTCTTGCCAGGCTTTCATTTCAAACTCGCCACGCTCGCGCGTCGCGGCTGCGCCGTCGCCGGAATAGTGATTGGGGAAGCGGGCGTACCACCAGATGCCGGTATAAAGAGTGTTGGGTAGCTTCAGACGGGCTTGGTCGGCTCCCGATTCTTGATTGGCCCGGTCCATGTGCACCAGATTCGGTGTGGCAATCAGCATCTTCGAGGTCTCGGACTCGCCTGCGTGCAGGTCGACTGAAGTCTTCTTCGCCGGTCCTCTGGCCGGTGGTTCCACCAATCCCATGACGTAGACCACGTAGTCGTGCGGCTTCTCCAGTTGGGTCTGGGCGAAGAAGGGAAGCAGGTTCTCGTTGCCGCCGTGGCCGTTCACGATGATGACCTTCTTGCAGCCGTTGCGGGCCATTTCGTCGGTGGTTTCCTGTAACAGCTCCAGTTGCAGATGGGTGCTGTAGGCGATAGTGCCGGGCTGGTGGCGCGCTTCGAAGATCTGTCCGAAGTAATACTGGGGAAACACCAAGGCGTACTCCTGCTCGGCGGCGTGCAGAACCTCGTAACGGACCTTGAACAGGTCAGTTCCCAGCGGCAAATGGGGGCCATGCTTTTCCACAATTCCGAAAGGCAAAAGGCAAGTGCCCTTGGATTGCTCGATTGCCGACTGGAATTCGGCGGCGGTGAGTTCTTCCCAGTGGGTGGAGAGTTTGGCTTGCGACCGTCCCTGGCTTGTGCAAAACATCACGATGGCGAATGTAATCAGAGTGTTGCGCATGAATCTTTTTCCTCAGGCAATGGCGCATTCTAGCACTGGGTACGCCCGGTTACTTTGGTCACCATGACCGGTCCGCTGAGGGCGGGATATGATCCAAGCATCGGACGTTGCCATGAAGAAATTGAAATTCCTTCTCTCCCTTACCAATAACGACAACGACTATCAAATCGAACAGGCGGCTGCCGCTGAACAGGCCGCCAAGCGTCTGGGTGCGGAGGTGCAGATCATCCACGCCGAAAATGACTCGGTTACCCAGAGCCAGCAACTTCTGAAGATTATCCAGTCTCGCAGCGACTCGCTTCCGGATGGAATCATTTTTGAGCCCGTGGGCGGGACTGCCCTGCCGCAAGTGGCGCGCGCCGCCGCCATGGCCGGAATCGGCTGGGTGGTGCTGAATCGTGACGTGGAATATATCCCCGAACTGCGCAGGGCTTATCGGGTTCCGGCTTTTTGCATTACCTCGGACCATGAAGAAATCGGACGCATCCAGGGCCGGCAATTGGCGGCAATCCTGCCCAATGGGGGAGCGGTTTTATATATCCAGGGCCCATCGGAAAGCCTGGCGGCCAAGCAGCGGGCGTTTGGCATGTATGAGACCAAGCCGGCCGAAGTGCAGGTCAAGGTTCTGCGGGCGCAGTGGACGGAAGCCAGCGCGCAGCGGACCGTCAGTTCATGGTTGCGCTTGTCCACTTCTCAGCAGACTCATCTTGATCTGATCGCAGCCCAGGACGATTCCATGGCCCTGGGCGCGAGGAAGGCAATCCAGGAAGAATTGAACCTGCCGGCGCGCGAGCGCTGGTTGAAGTTGCCCTACATCGGTTGCGACGGTCTTCCGAACAGCGGGCAAGCCTGGGTGCGCCGCGGCTTGCTGACGGCCACCATCTTTGTGCCGCCGAATGCCGGCACCGCTATGGAGATGCTGGTGGAGGCCATCCAAAAGGGCACGCTGTATGAGGAGCGCTCATTGATTGCGCCTGTGCCGATTCCGGCACTCGAGGTCTTGGCCGCTGCCTACGCTAAGAAGATCTGCGCCCTTTCTGCGGAAAGGTGAGCCTGGAAGATCTCGTCGCGCTGGACGGTCTAACAGTTGTTGTATCCCATTAAGAACTGTCATCACGAGCGAAGCGAGGGATCTGGGTGTCTGCCTGCCAAGGCGATACTGGTGGTGCGGGCAAGAACCTAGATCCCTCGCTCTGTTCGGGATGACAGGTGTGTTTCGGCGGGATGACAGGTGTGTTTTTAGTTCACGCTATATCTGAAACATGATCTCAGCTTTTGTTTTTCGTTTGTGAACCGGCGCCTGCCTTGAGCGAAGTCGAAGGGTGTCGTCTGTGGTTAATCAGCTCTGACTTCCGAAGTTGTGGCTGCTCTTGCTACAGTAGTGCTTCTTGAAGGAGCACTTATGCCCACGCTGGTAGCGCAGCCCACTCGCATTTCTGCCGCCGGAACCAAACCCAAGCTGATCGAGGAATACATTGGACGAGTCAACACCCAGACTGCCGGGGTCAGCGTCGCCCACATGCGCAGCCCGCAGGGCTGGGAAGAGCCGGGACAGACTCCGGAGTTCGACGAGTTTACCCTGGTGCTCAAGGGCATGGTGCGGGTGCGGCACAAGGGCGGTCAGATAGACGTGACCCCAGGGCAGGCGGTCATCGCGCGTGGCGGCGAGTGGATCCAGTACTCCACTCCGGGCGAGGGGGGCGCGGAATATATTGCCGTCTGTCTGCCGGCCTTCTCGATGGAGACGGTTCACCGCGACACCAAGTAGGTCGGGCTCTTGGTTCAAACGGTTCGCGGTGCGGCCTCAGGCCATCGCTCCATTGCGCTGACTAAAGGCCAGGCTTTCGTGCTTGCGGGCTTCGTACCAGAGCGCAAGCTCGACCCGATTCCAGAGTCCAAGTTTGTCGTAGATGATGCGAAGGTGGTTTTTTACGACATGCTCGGTGGTGCCAATGGCGTCGGCTACTTCGCTATTTTTGAGTCCTTGGGCGACGAGCTCGATGACCTGCTTCTGGCGTGGGCTGGGGGTACGGGTTCCGTAGAGACCGCCTGCGGGTACGGCTGCTTCCGTTCTTGAGGGCTGCATAGTGACTCCTGATTTAGCCACGTGCGGCCACACGTAGGCTGGGTATGAATGCTTTGGACGGTTCGATGGTTCCGAGTGACGCTGCCTCCAACACTTCGATTTTTGAGAGCCGGCGCGCGGACGCGCCTGCGAGCAGATTGTCGAACTGAAAGCGGGGCGAGCACAGCGTAAGTCGTCACAAGCGGTTGTGACGGTCGTCACACGGAGGAAAACTGGCACGGCAACGGCAAGAATCGAGGAACTTTGTGCCGTTCCCAGAATGGTTGTCCGGAGGAAATCAAGTGACCCCGCAGTTAGTTTAAGGCTATGGATCACGGCTGAGGGGATTGGGTGGATGAAAACTGAGTGTGACCGTTGCGTTTCCTGGGGCCGTCACATGCCAGCGTCGCCAAAATGGCGAAAAATGGGCGCCCGACATCGGTTCGGTCGCCTGTCGTCAGCTCAAGGCACATGCGATTGTTCTGGCCCGCGCTGCCCGAACGGATAGAATGTCCCGGTAAACGGAGAGCTCATGCCTCTTACTTCTACCGATTGGATTGTCATTGTTGGGTATTTGCTGGTCAACCTGCTGATTGGGCTTTACTACCGCCGGCGGGCTAGTGGGAACACGGAGGAATTTTTCATCTCGGGGCGCGATGTTTCGTGGTGGCTGGCGGGGACTTCGATGGTGGCGACCACTTTTGCGGCTGACACGCCCCTGCTGGTCTGCGGACTGGTTGCGCGGCAGGGCATCGCGGGTAACTGGATCTGGTGGGGCTCCTGCGTCGGCGGCATGATGACGGTGTTCTTCTTCGCGCGCTACTGGCGGCGGGCTGAGGTGTTGACGGATGTCCAGTTGGTCGAGCTTCGTTATGGGGGGAAGCCGGCGGCGTTTTTGCGTGGTTTCAAGGCTATTTATCTTGGGCTTTTTATGAACTGCTTCATTCTGGGATGGGTGACGCAGGCCATGGTCAGCATCATCACGGTTTTGCTTGGTCCGGTGATTGCTCAGGGGCGCGTGCTGCAAGTCTCGATCGGCGGTCACGTTTATCAGCATACGCTGGGCGATCCGCGCTACACCTCGGTGCTGATCTGCATCTTCATCCTGATTCCGTTCACTGGGCTCTATACGTTTATCGGTGGGCTTTGGGGCGTTTTGGTGACGGACCTGTTTCAGTTTGCCTTGAAGATGACCATGATTATCGTGTTGGCCTGGGTGGCTGTGACGAAAATTGGAGGGATGCAGGCTCTGCAAATGCATCTGCAGGTGATCGAGAACAATGTTCGGCAGACCGGAGTCCGAACCGCGGATCCCGTGGCGTTTTTGCCTGACTTTCATCTTGGCCTGACTACCAACGCGCTTTGGACTCTGCCGGTGCTGACCTTCATCGTGTACTTGGGAATGCAGTGGTGGTTGGCTTGGTATCCGGGGGCGGAGCCGGGCGGCGGCGGATACGTTGCGCAACGCATGTTCAGCGCCAAGGATGAGAAGAATTCGCTGGGTGCGACCCTGTGGTTCAACATCGCGCATTATGCGTTGCGGCCGTGGCCTTGGGTGATTACTGGGCTAGTGGCGATTGTGGTTTATTCGCCGAATGGAGGGCTTCATCCCAGCGCGGCTTTTGTGCAGAATCCGGAGCAAGGCTATGTGATGGTATTGCGGGACTATCTTCCTCCGGCCCTGCGTGGGTTGATGGTTGCGGCCTTTCTCGCTGCTTTCATGTCCACGATTGGAACTCAATTGAATTGGGGCAGTTCGTATCTGGTGAACGATCTCTATAAGCGCTTTTTCGTGCGGGGCGCGAGCGAGCGGCACTACGTCATGCTCAGCAAGATTTTTACTGTGGTTTTGGTGCTCGGCAGCGGCTACACGGCGATGCAGTTGACCTCGATCAACCAGGGCTGGCAATTGGTGTTGAATATCGGCTTCGGGACGGGGGCGGTTTATATTCTGCGCTGGTACTGGTGGCGGATTAATGCATGGAGCGAGATTTCGGCGATGGCGGTTGCGGCCGCGATGACCATTGCGCTCAGCCGCATTTCGCTCACCGGCAATAACGCGTTGGTGTATGCCAAGACTGCGCTCATCACCGGATTGGTCACCACGATTGCGTGGTTGATCGCGACCTTTGTGACCAAACCGGAGTCGCAGCAGACTCTGGTGGGGTTCTACAAGCGGGTGCATCCGACGGTGTATGGCTGGAAACAGGTCGCCAAGCTCGTGCCCGAACTGCCCGAGGTGCGGGATTTGGCGGGCAATGCATTCAACTGGGTGATGGGAGTGATTCTGGTTTATGGATGTTTGTTTGGGATCGGCAAACTTGTTTTTCAGCAATGGTTCTGGGGAATCCTGCTGTTGCTGGTCTCGGCGGTGGCTGGTTATCTGATCTTTTGGGACCTTTCTCGGCGGGGGTGGGCGACCCTGACTGGGGCATCGGTTCCGCAGACTAAAGCACGGGCGGGGGCGCCCGCGCCTACATCGCAGACTTAGTCGCGCTGAGTCGGCATCGCGGTTCAGAATAATGAGGTCAGGGTTTTTTCGGAGTTAAACCACAGGCTTGCTTAACCCGATTCAGATCGAGGCCGGCGGGAGAAAAGCTCGTAATCTCTGGACCCTCTGGGGTCCGGATCTCGACTTTGAATAGCTGCGCCCCGAGCATCTCACGTGTGGTTCCTTTGTCCATGGAAAGGAAGTGGCCATTGACCCAGTTCCAGCCGTGATTGCTGTGGGAATTGTCTACGCGGACGAGCACCTCCATTTGCGGGCGTCCCCAGAAACTGGGATGGTCTGGCGGCGCAATTCGGGCATTGGGATGAAAGTCGGCTAAGTCTAGTTTGCCAGCGGTGCAGAACAGTATGATCTTGGGATTGGACCGGCTTCCCGGTAATGAATTGTCGGCATCGAGTTCGAATCTGGTCTTCTTGACTAAGGTCATCTGGTCCTGCGAGTCGAATTCCATCCATTTTCCGCCGGCGCTGATACCGCCTTCCTGCGCAAACAAGGCGGCCGCTGCACAAAGCAGGATGAAGCACGCGGCGAATGCGTTCACAGGAAACATCTGGCGATTGGCTGCACCGGCAGAGCTCAACTTTTCCACTGTCTTTTCCTGACTGTTAGTGTTCAATCTCTTCCTCATCTGGGCTCCTCTCCAGTTAATTCTCGAAGCCGCCCATTTACTGGTTACTCACTTGGTATAAAACCTGCGCCCCTGTGAAAGTTGCGGCTTGAGTTCCCTTGAACTCCTGTCCGAAACCCCCGCTTGCCTAGTCAATCGCATTGCAGTCGGAGGAGAATTGCAAGCACGGAGGATCGATAACCTCGGTAACACCAGTTGGTTACTGGTGGGCGCTATAGGATTCGAACCTATGACTTCCACCGTGTGAAGATGGCACTCTACCGCTGAGTTAAGCGCCCAACCCGAATCAGCCGCTATATTGTAGCAAAGAAACAGTTTTTTCGTGGACTCGTTCATGATAGCCTATGGTTCGCAGCTCCGGATCCTGCCTATGCGAGGTGAACTCCGGAGGACTTGTGGCAGTGCCGGATGCCGAACCGATTCAGCCTCGCGAAAGTGCCCGCAGGCTCCTCACCCGAGGGGACTTCCCAGCCTCTTCCGGACTCCGAAACTGCGCAACTTTCTGACCCCGGACGGGTTCACTCCAGTGTGAGCAGTGTAGCCATGAATCGCGGGTTCCTCCCGATGGCGGGCGCGCCGTCTCGTGCCGAGGCGAAGATTGTGGGCGACCAATCCAGTGAAGGATTGAGCGATGCCCAAATCATGCTGCGAGTGAAAGCGGGCGATGAGTCGGCTTTCGAGTATCTGGTGCAGAAATACCGCCGGCCGATGCTTGGCTTTATGTATCGCATGGCTCACAACACTGCCGTGGCGGAGGATCTGGCGCAGGAAGTGTTCTTGCGGGTGTACCGTTCCCGCGAGAAATACGAAGCCAGCGCGAAGTTCACGACCTGGCTGTATCGAATCGCGAGCAATCTGGCGGTGAATCACGCGCGCGATACCCGGCACGAACGTCCGGAAAATACGGTGAGCCTGGACGAACCGGACCAGGAAAGCGGGTTGACGGTGGACGTGCCCGACAATTCGCTCACCGCGGAAGAGACGATCGTCCGGCGGGAGCGATTGGCCGCCATCCGGCAACGGGTGCAGGCGCTGCCCGAACGGCAGAGAGTTGCAGTCATTATGCACAAGTATCAGCAGATGGATTATCGCCAGATTGCGGAAATTCTCAAGCTGAGCGAGTCCGCTATTAAGTCGCTGTTGTTCCGCGCGTATGAAACCTTGCGCGTGCAACTGAAGGAATTTGTATGAAGGAAGCAGTCATGAAATGCAATGAAATTTGCGAACTGATGCCGGACGTGGCCGCCGGCTTGGAGGTGGTCGCGCCCGAAGTGAATAAACATCTCGAAACCTGCGCTGGTTGTGCGGGCAAGCTGAAAGAGTTCCGCCAGACCATGGCGTTGCTCGATGAGTGGCAAGTGCCCGAGCCGTCGCCGTATTTCGACGTGCGGCTCCGGGCTCGCCTGCGGGAGGAGATGTCGCGGCCGCCGGTCGGCTGGTGGCAATGGGTTCGGAAGCCTGCGCTGGCGGTTTCGCTGTCAGTGATCATGGTAATGAGCATCACTTTGTTGTTCCGTACGGATCCTGGCTGGAGTCCTACGTCGGGCGGTCCAACAGCCATGGTGGCTGAACCGGGGACGGCGGTGGGCGACTTGCAGGCGCTGGACCGGAACCATGATTTGTATTCTGATTTCGAAATCCTTGACGATCTGCAAGCGCAGCAGGATGTGGACGCTAATCCGTGACCAGCAAGATATTCGGGGATTCGCCCAGGCAGGGTCTAGGAGAGACGGGGGGAAAGTGCGGGTGAAGTTCATAAGGGGAGGGGTCGCGATCGCGGCTCTTGCGCTGGCGCTAACGGGGGTTGCTCCGTGCCTGGCGCAGGCCCGTCATCCAGAGCAGCAACATGCCCCGCACCCGGTGCCCCGACCCCCGAAACAGCAGAACGCTCACGCCGGACAATGGTTGCGCCAACATAATGATCCTGTGCAACAAAGGAAGGCGCTGCAAAACGATCCCCAGTTTCGCAGCCTACCCCCGCAGCAGAAGCAGCATTTGCAGAATCAGCTGGATCGTTTCAACCGCCTGCCGCCCCAGGAGCGGCAGCAAATGCTGAAGCGCATGGATACCTTCGGGCACCTGACCCCAGAGCAGCAAGACACCGCACGGCAACTCCATTCGCAAATGCAGCAACTCCCGCCGGAGCGCCGGCAGGCAGTGCGGAACGCCATCCAGGCTTTGCGGGCGATGCCGCCGCAAGCGCGCCAGCGTCAGATCGAAAGCGACGCTTACAAGAAACAGTTCTCACCTGAGGAACGAAACATCCTGGGCGGCGCTTCCAAGTTGCCCCTGGCGCCAGCCGGACCCGGCGCAGCCGAACCGCCGGAGGAGTAAGAAGCCTGCCGTCGAACTCCCGACACCGTGTGGTTCGATGACATTGTGACTCTCATCCGCTAAAGAAGCCTCGTTCGGGGAAGCCTGCGAAGAAACTGCAAATTGGCGTTTAGGATTTGAAAGGGCGGGCCTTTCTAGCCGCGCCGACGCTACGCTTTACGACTTATGGCACGGCTAAGCCGTGCCCCTTCAAGACTCCCACGCTTGGAAAGTTTCTTCACAGTTTGTCCAGACCGTGCCATCAGAAGTTGCAGCCGGTTCCGATGTTTAAGCAGAGGGCGCGCACTCTCCACCATTACGAAAACCGCACTAAGCCCCCGAGATTCAAACCGTAGACATGCCAAAGAAAATCGCCACCGGACCGTGAGGTCCGGCGGCGAGAGTTTAGCCATTCAACCGTCGAGGACAGGACTACGGTTTGATCTCAAATACGGTGCCGCCGCCGTGACTCCCTCCCGCGGAGGTCGTGCCGAAGACGTTCCCTTTGACCAGAATGACTCCGCCGCGAGGATAATATCCATCGCTGCTGACGGTGTCGAAAGACCAAAGCAAGCTCTCCTTATAACTGCTGCCTGAGACCTTTAGCTCGTAAACGGTGCCGGCGTTTTGCGTGCCTTTTCCGCCATATATGGTTGTACCGTAGAGATTACCTTTTGCGTCCAAGGTTACGCCAGCGCCGTAGTAGGGATTTAGGCCATCCTTGTCGCCGGCCTGGAAGCTGTAGATAACGCTCTGCGTGTATGTATTATTCGCGCCCGCAGTCAGCTTGAAGACGGTTCCGCAGCCGCCACTGCACGTCTCAGCAGAGCCGCCATAGTAGGTCGTGCCATACATGTTGCCCTTTGCATCCATGGTCAGGCTGGAATCAGGGTAGACTCCGTCTCCACCTTCGAGAAAGTAGAATACGTTCTGTCCGACCCAGATATTCCTTGCTTGAAACAGTCTGTAGATCGTGCCGGCGTTGTAGGCAAATCCGCCGTAGTAGGTCGTGCCGTAGAAGTAGCCGTTTGCGCCCTGCGTGATTCCGCCGACTGGGTAATAGGCGCCGCCGTTTTGAGAGCTAAAGGCGTGGATCACTTTATACTTCCAGGCGCTTTTCGAAGGCGCCAACTGGAAAACAGAGCCTTGGTTGTTCACGCCGCCGTACTCGGTTGTGCCATAGAGATTGCCGGCGGTGTCAAGCGACAATCCAGCCTGGGGCAAATATCCGTCTTTTTGTCCGGAGCCGAGGAAGGCATGGAGAATGGTTTCCTTCCAGGTGCTGCCAGACTTGGTCAACTCAAACACCGTGCCGCAATTGCAACTGGAGCCTCCATATTCGGTGGTACCGTACAGATTCCCTGCCGCGTCGAAGACGAGTGGGGAATATACCGGATACTCTCCATCCGTCGTGCCCCCGGCAAAGGAATAAAGAAGGGTTTCGGTCCAGACGCCGCCCGACAACTTCAACTCAAAGACCGAGCCCAAACCGCTGGAGCCGCCCTGGTAGGTCGTGCCGTACAGATTCCCCGCTTTGTCGGCCACCAGGCCAGCATAGGGGGAATATCCGTCGCCCGTGTAGTTGGGGAAGTCGTAAATCACGGTCTCAGTACCGGCGGCCCAGGCAGAAGCTGCGAAGGCCAGAGTCACTACAAACAACACAAGCGCTTTCACGCGCATAAATTCCTCCTTGAGTAAGTGCTACATATTGCTTCTTGGGATCGCAAGTTCGGCTTGCGCCCGCCGACGAACAATTGTTCTCGCTGGATCCCCACCAAGGATCCCCTACGTGCGATTCGGGTTGTGATGATTCAATCCGAGCCCGGGTCCAGACCAGCCATCCTCAACATCAGACATCCGAAATGGAAATGCCCTTGCCGTGGGGACGGCGAAAGGGGAGATGGGCCTTCCACAACGAACTGATCAGATGCCTTAAAAAATGTCGGGATATTGTCGGCCAACGGCCGAGCGCTGTCAAGATGAAAAAGTTTGCAGTGTATTGGTCAGCACGCGGGAGGCTGTGCAAATCAGGGATGAAAGGCTCGGGTCTAATTCATCAAGGCAAGCATTCTGCGGATGGAGAGTGCGGTCTGGCGGATTTCGTCGGCGTCGGAGGCGTCGGGCGACATCTTCAGATATTGCTCCAGGTCTTCCACCGCGCCCGAGGTCTGGCCGAGGCTGTAGCGCAGGAGAGCACGCTGCTTGACGTCTTCGGGAGAGCGAGGATAGATCACCAGCACCAGGTCGACCAGGGGCAGAACCTTGCGGAAATTGCGCGTGGAGAGGTGAACCGTTTTGAGATTATTCAAGATACGCGTCAGTATCTGGCGGCGGCTGACGGCGAAAAGAAACTCGGGGCGCAGTGTCATCTGGCCGGAATAAATTTCGTCGAGACGGCGCTGACAATCCTGCGGGCTGAGGATATCCCCACCGTTGAAGCAGTCGACCAGGGTCTCACGGCCGTCGATGTCGTAGTGTTTGAGCAGGAAATGGCCGGGCATGCCTACGCCGAACAATGGGAAGCCGAGACGCCGACCCACCTCCATGTAGATCAAGGCCAGCGTGATGGGGATTCCAAGGCCACGGTCGAGGACATCGTTTAGAAAAGAGTTGCGATGATCATAGTAATCCTCGCGATTGCCTCGCAACCCGGCCTCGTCGAACAGGATGTGATTCAGAGCGGCAATGGTCTGCGCGGGGTCGCCGACGTCGGCGATGCGAGTCTCGGCCATGCGCGCCAGTTCATCGACGCGGACGACGTAGGATTCAATGTCGAGATCAGGATACTCGGTGCGGGCGATGGTCAGGGCGGCGCGCACCAGGTCGATATCCTCGTCGCCGACTTGAGGACCTACCAGCGCGGCGAAGGCCTCGGCAATCGCGGGCTGGCCATGGTTGCCCATGGGTTCATGCTAGCAGAAGTGAGGGAGGAATATCCGTCTGGGTGGACTTGGCTGGACTTAGAATTCATCGGATTGCTGATCAGGTCTGTCGTCCCGAGCGAAGCGAGGGATCTGGGTTCTTCCGGCGGTCGGCAAGAACCCAGATTCCTCGTCGCTTCGCTTCGGAATGACAGGAGGATGGATCGTTATTGCCGCAGAAGGTTCTTGGCGATGAACAACACGTTCGCCGGGCGCTCGGCCAGCCGCCGCATCAGGTAGGGATACCACTCAGTGCCGAACGGGATGTAAACCCGCATGCGCCAGCCGTCGCGCGCCAGGCTCTGCTGCAGATCGCGGCGGATGCCGTGCAGCATCTGGAACTCGAATGCGTCGCGGGAAATTCTTTCGCGAGTGGCGAAAGCTTTGGCTTGATTGATGATGTTTTCGTCATGCGTGGCCAAGCCGTGATAAACCTTGCTCTTCATCAGAATCTTCATCAGCTTGACGTAGTTGGCGTCGACTTCCGACTTGGGCTGAAAGGCAATCTCAGGCGGCTCTTTGTAGGCGCCTTTGCACAGGCGAATGCGGATGCCTTCCGCCAAGAGGTTTTCGACATCGCTCTCGGAGCGCCGCATGTAGCTCTGAATGACCGTACCCACGCATCCCTGGTTGGCGGGCACGCGATGCAGTTCGTGGACGAAATCGAGAGTGCGCTGCGTATAAGGTGAACCTTCCATGTCGACGCGGACAAAGTTGCGCGGGTTCATGGCAGCGGCCTTGGCCACGAGTGCAGCCACCTGGTCGCGAGCCAGTTTTTCGTCTACGTCGAGGCCCATGTGGGTGAGCTTGAGGCTGATGTTGGCATTTAGCTTTTGCTCGGCGATGTCATCCAGCAACTGGTGATAGAGCTGGGCGCTGGCCCGCGCCTCGTCGGCATTGGTGACGTTTTCGCCGAGATTGTCGATGGAGACGCTCAGCCCTGACTGGTTGACCGTGCGAGTGGCCCGGAGCACGCCTTCAACCTGGGTGCCCGCAACAAAACGGCTGGAGAATTTCTGGCCGATAGAAGAACGCTCGGCAACCGCGCGCAGCCAGTGGCTCTCCGACAGTGAGATGAAGAGCGCCCTTAGCACCGTACGCCTGCGCAGGTAGAGAAGATGGGTTTATGACTACCTTGCACGTACATGAAGATCACAGGAATTTGTATCACAAGTATGGTCGTCCGGGTGTGAGCGCAATCATGGTGACGAGCGAATCATCAAGTCAGAAACACTTCGTCCACGTAACACCAGCGCCAGTTCTCTCCCGGCTCGAAGGACTGCATGACTGGGTGCTTGGTCTGGTGAAAGTGCTTGGTGGCGTGCTTGTTCTTGGACGAATCACAGCAGCCAACGTGACCGCAGACCAGACACTCCCTCAGGTGGACCCAGGTATCGCCCATTTCCAGGCACTCCTTGCAACCTTTGCCGCTCGGCTTAACCTGGCGAATTTCTTTTACGTGGGGACAAGTTGCTTGTGCGTTTGGCATGCATCGCCTCCAGAATAAATATCGGTGAAGTCTCAGGAAACGCGAAGTATGAATTTCAAGTCGCGCCCGCACGGGCGTGGACGCCTGCGCCCACATTGTTACTGGCCCTGTTCTTCCAAAAATTTTTCTACTTCCAATGCCGCCATGCAACCGGTGCCGGCAGCCGTAATTGCCTGGCGATAGCGCCGGTCTTGCACATCGCCGCAGGCATAGACTCCAGGCACACGGGTGAAGACGTTGTTCGTCGTCTTCAGATAGCCGTCCTGATCGGTATCGAGCTGACCTTCGAACCACTTCGCGTTGGGGATGTGGCCAATGCCCAGAAACATTGCACTGGTGGGGAAATCCCAGACTTTGTCAGTCTTGAGATTCCGCAGTTTTAAGCCCGTGACTTCTTTCTTATTAACGTCGTGTACGTCTTCCACCACGGTATCGAGGAGGAACGAAATTTTCTCGTTGTGCTGAGCGCGTTCCAGCATGATCTTGGAGGCGCGGAAATGTTCGCGGCGATGAATGACTGTGACCTTGGTGGCGAAGCGGGTCAGGAAAATCGCTTCTTCCATAGCGGAATCGCCGCCACCGATCACGGTAATTTCCTTGCCCGAGAAAAAGAAGCCGTCGCAAGTGGCGCAGGAAGAAACGCCGTGTCCGATCAGTTGCTGCTCGTGCGGCAACCCGAGCCAGCGCGCGGAAGCGCCACTGGCGATGATCAGCGTTCGGGTATGGATGACTTCGTGGCCGACATGGAGCTTGAACGGATTCTCGCTGAGGTCGACGCTGGTCACGTGGCCATGCTTGTATTCGGCGCCAAAACGCGACGCTTGCTTGCGCATGTTGTCGATCAACTCTGGCCCCTGAATGCCCTCGGGGAAACCGGGGAAGTTCTCTACCAATGTGGTAAGCGAAAGTTGCCCCCCGGGCTCGTGGCCTTCCAGCACCAGCGGTTTCAGGTTGGCGCGCGCGGTGTAGAGCGCGGCAGTGTGCCCGGCGCAGCCGGAGCCCATCACAACAACGTTGCGGATATTGTCCATAGAATAAGGGTGGCGTTGTTGACGATCCTCGTAGCGCCGGCATCTTGCCGGCTGTCGCGAGGGCATCCTGCCCTCGCCAGGTGGGGGCGAGACGCCCCCAAGACAGCCGCCGGGACGGCGGCGCTACGAAGATGTCAACAGAGCCAGTAAGGCTTTAGATTACGAATCCGAAATTTCGGTTCAGCACGCCGCGCGCGAAATCCGTTTCGGCGTCACGCCCAGCCAATCCCGGTCACTTGTTTTCCGGCGCGGGCTTCTTGGCCGCGGTTTTCGCTGGCGGTTTTGATTTGGTTGCTTCCACCGCGCTGACCCGCGCCAACTCCGCAGGCACCGTGTTTCGGGCAGCCAGAAGATTGCGATAGCTGGTCACAATTGCGGTTGCGCTTTGAAACAGCGGCTCGTACACGCTTTGGTCCGGCGGAGGACTGCCTTCAGTCCCGAGACAGCGGGCCAGCACGACCGACGACTTCCCAAAACGCTCCAGCTTGATCCGGCCGGCCGGTGTATTGGTGGCTAGCATGGTCGCGGGCGTGGTCACGGAAGAGGCGTTGTCTTCAATGGCAACCTGCATCAGGTCCTTGGGATCGCGCACGTGGAAGATCAGGGTCTCCACCATATTTTTCGGATCATGGCTGAACGAGTACTGCACGGTCGAAAACCAGGCTTGCACGGAAAACTCGCGACGAATCCGCACCCAGTCGGCGGTTCCAGAATCGGATGAGAATTGCGCGCTCTCGCCCCCCGTAAGAAAATCAGGGCGTTCCTCCAGCGTTGAGCGCCCCCGATCGACCTCAAAATCCGGACTGAAGAGTGGCTGCTTGGGAATGCGCGCCAGCGCCGAAGCAATTTCCTGTTGCTCCTCCGACGAGGGCGAGCAGACATTCAGCACGTTCACCTTGACCCGCGGCTGAGAGGGTTGCTGGGCCCTGGCCAGTTGGGTCAGGCCAATGATGAGGAGTATCAGGATGTTTCGGAGCACGAGGGCATTCTAAATGAAGATCGCGAAAAATCTTAAATCGCCGAGGATGCGGAGGGTGCAGGGGGAAGTGCGGCTTCAGGCTTCAGGAACTAGGCTTCAGGTTGCTCCGGGCTTCAGGCTCCAGGTTTCTGCATTCCCAAGAAGGTAGAATCACTTTATGGCGAACTTAACACTTGTGTACGGATTGCGGTTGCTCCCCTCCGAGGAAGTCACAGAAGTGGGGGACGCAACCGTCAAGCTTAAGAACGGCCGCGACGCCCACGTGACCATGCACCTGCTCGAGGGCAGCAAGGATGAGATTGAAAAACAATTGAAGACCAGCCTCGATGCCTTCTTCGATTTCTATCCGGAGATTTGAAAGGGCAGGGCTGCAGGCTTCAGGCTGCAGGCTTCAGGTCGTGGCCTCGAAGGCCGCAAGAACATGCAGGAATTTGGAGCCTCGGTCTGACTAAGTTTGAAACCGACGCCTGACGCCGCAGTTTCCCTTCTCCATCTATAATTTGGTTTTAACATCATGGTCCTGCCTTACCGTTATCTCCGTGTGCGGCTTCGCGAAGTGGGCTTGCTGCCTGCGAGCAAAGTGGCGCTGATCGCTTGGTATCTACTGGGCCTTGATCTCCTGTTGTTTGTTCTGCAGAAGGTGTTTGGTCTGCTTCACCTTTCTTACGGTGAGAGCCTCGGCGGATGGGTCAGTTTCCTGAGCTTCTTAGTCATCGTTCTTTTCTTGATTCTGGCATTCCGCTGGGTAAAAGCAAAAGCCCTTTGGCGGTTGCGCAACCGGCTGATCGTCACCTACGTGTTCATCGGCGTGATTCCGGTAGTCATGCTGGTGGTGCTGGCGCTGCTTTCGTTTTATCTCTTCGCGGGGCAGTTTGCGACGTTCGTTGTGACCACTGCGCTGGATTCGGAGCTGAAGAGTTTGGATGCCGCCAACTCCGCTCTCGCCCACGACCTAGCGGTCAAACTGCAGACTGGAGCCGCCCCGGAGACCCCTGCGGTAGAAGGCCTGCGCCGGACCAACAAAGCGTGGACCGACCGCCATGTGCACGCATGGCGCGACGGCAAGATCGTGCTCAGCAGCACTCCGGCGGCTGCGGCTTCGTCGCCTCCGGTACTCCCCAGTTACTTGAAGGGCTCGTTTCGCGAAGTGGTTCGAGACCACGACAACCTTTTTCTGCGCGCGGCTGAGACGATCCCGTTACGCGACGGCAGCTTGACTGTGCTTTCCAGTGAGCCCCTCGACCAGCACTTGCTGCAGGACCTGGCAAACAACCTGGGTGAAATCACGCTGTACACCGGAATCACACTTCGCAAGGTGAATCAGTCGCAGACCACCAGCGCAACTCAGAGTGGGAGCAACTCGGAGCAAACCGGCGCGCAATCCTCGGCAACCTCCAGAGAGCCCGGCCGGGACCGCGTACTCGATGTCGGCAAAACCGGAACTTATGTTCTGGATACCACTAAGGCAATCCCAGCCTACATTGCTGGAACCGTTCCCCCGCCTACGGGCAGCCTGGATCGTCAGGTGTCATTTGGGACCTCGGTGTCGGTGGTGAATTGGGATACCGGCGACAGCTTGAGCCCGGTCCTCATTACCGTACAGACTCGGGTCTCCAAACTCTACCAACGTCTGTTTAATTCCCTGGGAGACATTGCGCCCGCCGTCGAATGGGGCCTGCTGGTTGTGGCCATCATTTTCGGCGTGATCGAGATCACCGCAATCTTTATCGGCACGCGCCTGACGCGCACGGTGACCGGCGCTGTAGCCCAGCTTTACGAAGGCACCATGCACGTCAACCGTGGCGACTTCAGTCATCGCATTCCAGTGAGGTCCAATGACCAGGTCGCAACTCTGGCGACTTCGTTTAATTCGATGACCGCGTCGCTGCAAAAGCTGATCGAGGAGCAGAAGCAGAAGCAGCGACTGGAGAACGAGTTGATGATCGCTCAGGAAGTCCAGGCGCAACTGTTTCCACGGGAGAATGTTCAACTCGCGTCGCTCGAAGTGCACGGGTTTTTCCGTCCGGCGCGGACGGTAAGCGGCGACTACTATGATTTCCTGACCCTGGATTCAGATCGCCTGATTCTGGCTGTGGGCGATATCAGCGGCAAAGGAATCTCGGCTGCGCTGCTGATGGCGACCATCCACTCCGCGGTGCGCGCCTACAGCCTGCAGGACATTCCCGTCTTGCGTGAACCCGCCGCCGTGGGCGCGGCGCTTGGTTCCGACGTCATGCTGGCTTCGGGATTACGCGCCGTCGACGTCTCTCCCGGTGCTTTGCTCGCACTGCTGAATCACCAGCTCTACGAAAGCACGCCGCCGGAGAAGTATGCGACGTTGTTCCTCGGAATCTACAATGGCGCAGAGCGCAAACTCACCTACAGCAATGGAGGGCACTTGCCACCTATCATCATGAGCGAAGACGGTTCCATTCGCCGTTTGGAGTGTGGCGGAACTGTCGTCGGCCTGTTCGATCAAAGAAGCTACGAAGAAGATTCGGTCCAGCTCCGGCGTGGCGAGATATTCCTGGCGTACACCGACGGTGTAACCGAACCGGAAAATGATTTTGGCGAGTTCGGCGAGCAGCGGCTGATCGACTTGTTGCGGGAGAATCGTGAGTTGCCGCTGCCGCGCATTAGCGAAATTGTGACCGTCGCCGTGGATGACTGGATTGGCGCCAACGAACAGCCTGATGATGTAACGCTGGTCCTGGCGCGGGCAAGATAAGTTCGTGCGCTCTAGTTGAATTCAATCTAGCGGTGGGCGAAGCTGTAGGCGACCCCATATGCGGAATCACCGCTGGCGTAGATCGGGAAGGCGCGCTCCAGTTTGTGGTGGCCGGTTTTGTGCAGCAGATAGCTGATCGCAACCACCCCGGCCATTCTGCCTCCAAAAAAGACCAACTGGCCAGCGGTTCCATTCTCGCAGAGCGCTTTTGCCATGGAGTCCATCTCTCTTCCTCCATTGCTCAGGTTATGGTGGGTGATGCCAAAGTCCACAGCCTCCAACACCGCGTGGCTGGCAAAAAGCGTTTTGTTGGCTGCGTCCCAAAAATTGTGCTTGGTGGGGAGCTCGGGCAAGACTTGAGCGCAGCTTGCACCGCAGATGAACAGCAGTATGAGGAGAAGATGAAGGGTTCCGCGCCATCCCATAGGCCCAATCTAAGGGGCGAGAGATAGGCGAACCAGATCACGTAGGTATGCGGGGACATTTTCTGCGCCGGAATCGGGAAAGGATGCGGGTGGATTCTCTCCTGCAGGAAATCGTTGTGGCGCGCAGGGACAATCCTGTTGACGTTCATCTTGCGTTCCACGATAATCGGGCCGTTCGCTGCACCCTTCCCGCAGCGGTAGTTATATCCCTGTCGCAACGCATTGGAGTCATTGGAGGAACGTGATGCTCCCAGCAATCTCGAATCGCAATGCTATTGTTCGCCACTCCGTGACCGTTTTCTACACGCTGACCTTGCTCCTGTTGGCCATGAGTATCATCTCATTGGCGCACGCGCAGACTGCCAATCTCGTGCGCACGCCCGTCGACCCGGCAAATCGTGTCCCACTGACAGGTCATCACCCGGCCTGGGCGAACGCTCGAAACGATGTCGGCGCGGTTCCCGCCGACCTCTCGATGGAGAGCCTAACCCTTGTCCTCGCCCGCCCACCCCAACGGGAACAGGCGTACACGCAATTCCTGCAAGACCAGCAGAATCCCGCATCGCCCAACTACCATCATTGGCTCACGCCCGTGGAGATAGGCAAGCGCTTCGGAGTTTCTTCGCACGACATTCACGCGGTCACGGTTTGGCTTCAATCGCAGAATCTCCACGTCGACTCCGTCTCCAATAGCCGCGAAAGGATTCTTTTCAGCGGCCCAGCTTCGGCGATCGCCAATGCCTTTGGCGCGGAGATGCATTACTTCATGGTCGACGGGGAGAAGCGCATCTCCATCACCGCTGAGCCGCAAATTCCGGCTGCCCTGGGCAAGGTCGTTAAATCCATCAGCGGCCTGTACACGGTCAAGCTCTATCCGCAGCATAAGAGCGAGATCGTACAGCATCGCTCGCGCAGTGAGGCCTCCAACTTCGGAGGTGAGCAGCCGGAGGGCTCGGGGTACTCTTGCAATGGTGTCCCATGCAACGTCGTTTTCCCCGCCGACTTCGCTGTGATCTACGACCTCAATGGTGTTACCGGCGGAATCAATGGGACTGGCCAGACGATCGCGATCATCGGCCGTTCGGGCGTATGCACCACAGACATTACAAACTTCGCGAGCGCCGCCGCCATAGCGCCGAACTATCCCAAGGTCATCGTTCCACCGCTGGGTATCACTCCACCACCAGCGGTTTGCACCGGGACTGCTTCAGGTGACCAGGGCGAAGCGACCCTGGATGTCACGCGCGCGGGCAGCGTTGCTCAAGGCGCAACTCTGGATCTCGTAGTCAGCGGCGACACGGCCACCAAGGACGGAATCCAAATAGCCACTGAGTATGTTGTGGATACACCCCTGCCCGCCAGTGTCATGAGCATCAGCTTTGGGGGATGCGAAAATCAGGCCGGCCAAGCCGGAGTCACGTACTGGGATAACTTGTTCACACAAGCTGCCGCAGAGGGTATCTCGGTTTTCGTCTCATCCGACGATTCCGCAGCGGCTGGCTGTGATACGTCCTTTAAACCACCACCACCGACCCAAATTCTCAGCCCGAATGCTATCTGCTCCTCCAGTTTTGCGACCTGCGTTGGGGGCACCGAGTTCGCGGACGCAGCCAATGCCAGCCAATACTGGAATCCGACGAATGGCACCGGCTTTGAATCGGCCCTCAGCTACATCCCGGAGGGCGCGTGGAACGAGCCTATGAGTGGCTCGCAGTTCCAGGTGGCCGGCACCGGGGGCGGAGTCAGCGCCTTCATCGCCACGCCTAGCTGGCAAGTGGGCCTTGGCGTCCCCACAGCGCGGGCTGGCCGCTACACACCTGACATAGCTTTTACCGCCGCCCTCCATGACGGGTATTTCGCATGCCTTGCGGCCAATAATCAGTGTACGGGCAACGGTCCCTTTGTCCTTTTCGAGGGCACCTCCGGAGCTGCCCCGGACATGGCCGGCATCGCCGCTCTTCTCAATCAGAAGGAAGGCTCGGCGCAAGGCTTGCTCAACCCCAATCTATATAATCTCGCGGCGACTCCCAGCAACGGCGTATTCCACGACGTTACGGTAAACTCCAGCGGCGTCAGTAACTGCGTTGTGACCACGCCGAGTATGTGCAATAACAGCACGGCCAGCCCTAATAGCTTGACCGGCGGCCTTAGCGGCTACTTGGTCAATCCGGGATACGATGAGGCTACTGGCTTAGGCTCCATCGACGTCGCGAACCTACTCACGAACTGGGGCTTGGCCGTGGTTGCCACCACCACCACGCTGAACGCGTCACCCGCATCGCCGGTAAATGTTGGAACCAGCGTGACTCTCACCGCCACGGTAAAGCCGGCCGCCGGCACGATAACCCCGACTGGGACGGTTACATTTTTCAACGGCGGCGCCGCGTTGAACACCACCCCCGCCCCGCTTACGAATGGAGTCGCCACTTTCACCAGCAGCACGCTGCCAGGGGCGGCTTATTCCATCACTGCGGTCTTCAGCCCCGCTACCGGCACAAAGTTCGCGCCATCGACTTCCTCCCCCGTTCCGTACAACGTCCAGGATTTCACCATCGCCGCCAGTCCCAACCCGGTTACCGTGAGCGCTCCCGGGCAGAGTGGGACGACGACGCTGACCATCACGCCACTCGGCGGCTTCAATCAGACATTGACTTACAGTTGCGGACCGCTGCCTTCGGA
>Ga0310039_10000161_pt1 | contig 65777 bp, 68 predicted proteins | sample Sb_taG_4_FD_200460 | JGI IMG/M metagenome (GOLD analysis project Ga0310039, IMG submission 200460) | Peat soil microbial communities from Weissenstadt, Germany - Sb_50d_6_BS metaG (v2) (version 2) | ecosystem: Environmental > Terrestrial > Soil > Wetlands > Peat | place: Germany: Weissenstadt...
ATCGGCAACGCCCTTATCCTGCAAAAGAAGAAGAATAGCAAAGGATGGAGGGAATGACCAGTCCCGATTAGGAACTTGCCGAGGAGCGGAGGCGCTAAACGTGCTCAGGGAGTTGTCGTGCAATCCGGAGGACCGTTGATTTCGATGATGCGCGAGCCTTGCCTCCCGCGCCTCGCGTCCCACGGTGCCTTGGGCGTTTTCTGGCAAAAGCAGCTCAGTTCTTCGAGTGCCAGCTCCAGATGGCCGATCGCATCGTTTACCGCCATGCGGTCGAAATGGTTGGCCTGGAGACGTATCATTTCAGTTTGCGTGTTGCGTGCCGCGATGAGCGCCGTCTGAACTAATTCATAGCACGATGAAGCCAAGTTCACGGGGCACCGCTCTCATCAAAAGGCCACGCTTGCAATGATGACTTGGACATCGAGAGCATACGCCCATTTTGGAAGACAGTCAAAACATCCGGCGGCTGTGCGGGCTCTGTGATTTGATCGTGCGCCAGTCTGCCCGAACTGGTGCTGTCAGATGCAATCTATCGTGTATAGAGGCTGCGTCGCGGCAGGGTAGAGGATCCAAGAACAGCAAGAGACGAGGGTGAGCGAGGGGATTCGAACCCCCGACATCCAGAGCCACAGTCTGGAGGTCACCAGCCGGAAAGCCAGAGCCAGCAATCAGGTTAAGGAGAACGGCCCCAAACCCTTGGCCCAAACCTTGGCCCGTGATTCGCAAGATGACTCCGACTTGGCTTGGCTGATGGACGCCTGGCCGAGCCTGCCCGCAAACGTCCGCGCCGCAATTTTGGCCCTGGCAGAAGCAATGGCCCCGAACAACAGCACGGTCAAGTTTGGTTAGAATGCTCAACGGCGAGGCGCACTTTCAAGGTGAAGCTGTTCGGGTGAATAGCGGCAATGCTCAAGTACTACCACATACCCGCCAAACTTGGTCCGATCCTCCTTCCTACCGACGCAACGACCAATAACCGTCACGTCGAACCCTTTGGCGACTTTGGTAAACTCGGCTTTGTCGTTTGCATCAATATGGCAAACAACGCCGTACTCTAATCGCCCAGGCGCCAAACCGACCTGCATGGTCTGGAGGCAAAGAACGTAACCACCGTGCCCGTCTCCTTCAATCCCGTTCGCTGCCTGATAGGTTTGAATCAGCTTTCCCTTGTATTGCGTGTCGCCGATGACGGCATTTTCATAGAACCGCCAGAGCATATTGGCTGGTGTTACTAAGTCTGGCTTCTCATCCTTTAGGCCGGCGTTCTCTGCCATTTCTTCAACAGCTGGCGGCGCGGCGGGTGAGGGCTGAGTGACCGTCTTTGCCCTGAAGTCTCGAGCTTGGATGAGAACAAGGACGAACACCATCCCCGCTGCGAACGAAATCAGCGCGGTCATTACCAGAACAAGTGGGCCGGATCGACGGCTTAATTGGATTGTGGCTGGGCCCGGCGAGAGGCTAGCGCCGCAGTCAGGGCAGTTGATTCCTAGGTGAGCCTTTTCCTCGGGGACCACGAGCCGGGATCCGCATTTCTGGCACTTCAGGCGCATCGCCAACCTCCCAAATCGGGTCGAATGGGGCAGACGTCATTATTAGAGTCGCTAGGGGAGCCGGTAAAGACAATTCGCTGGGGTGGCGCTGGCCCCTGGATAGAATAACGAACAAGGGTAGCCATCGGTCCGGCCAGGCAGATGGCTGAAAGCGGTCGGCAGGTCCAGCACTCGGCACTCACGGTGCGGCCTGCCGACTGGCCCGGTTAGTGAGTGCAAAGCGTGTCTGCCTACGAAATACCTCCGAAACTAGATCTTTTTAAACTACGCATCGCGCTTGGCACTTTTCTCGATGCGGCTGAAGGCGCGCTCATATGGTCTGGGATTCCCGAAGTAAGAACGGCTGAAGATAGGGTTCAACTCTGGAATCAAATGGAGGGCGTTTACCAGTATACTCGGGAACTGATTGAAGCGGCTGGCATGCAAGCAGCATTACCCTGGCTGATAAGGCTACTCAGGAATTTGGATAAAGCGCGTATTTTGACCGCGCCCCTCATAGACCAGCGAATCTTGCCCCGCCCTGGCCGTCGAAGTAAGACGGCCTTGCGCGGAGCACTGCGCACGCTCAGCAACCAAGCTATCGATCTTCAAAACCTTCAAAACCTTCGTGCATCGGTGGTCAACGACAAACCCGACGGACCCGAGCCCCCACACTGGCTCAGGTGGAAAACCGACAGGCTTCAAATCGGTTCTGCCAAATCGAGGTTGCCTTGGCAGCTATTGAATTACTTCTGGGCTCGCGACTCCGCGAGCTATGAAGAGTTGCAAGGGCCGGGGAAACCGTGGCCGGACCCTGTTAGCGAGTCAGCAATCGCCACGGCCGTGAACCGATTTAACAACGCGATGCCCAATGACTTTCCTTGGCGATTGGCAACGAAGCAATATCACGTCCACAAAATCCCACGGTAATCCCTTCAAGTAAGCGACCTGTAAACGCCCTGAGATTCTGCGCTGGCATAGTTGGTCCGTACCTCGGAGGACCAAAACAATGCCGGATCGACAACCCACACCCGCAGCACTTCTCGACCAGATCCCAGATCCTGGAACCGTGCGTCATTGGCTGGCGGAATCACTTCGTCAGGCTGCGCTACTACGGATTCTGCTCAGAGTTGCCGAGCGAAAGGCCAAGAGCAAATGCAGTCAAGGTCGGGAGGCCGCCCATGTCGAGTAGCCTGCCCGCTCCATTGCTCGTGCCCGATACCGAAGCCGCCAGAATGCTCGGCATCTCACGCGCACATTTGCACCGCCTGCGAGCGGCGGGCAAATGGGGACCTCGGCCGATCCGATTGGGCCGGGCGCTCCGCTTTGACCGTGAAGAGCTACTCGCTTGGGTCAAGTCCGGTGCGCCGGACGCCCGGACCTGGCAGGCAATCCGAGAGCAGACCAATAGACGATTCGCAAAGGCAGTTATCTGAAATGGAGTGAAGCGGCGGCCGGCCCAAGTGAGCCGGCCGCGGAGTGCATGCCCCCTGTAGTGTACTGGCTCGCACGCCCGACTCGTAATCGGGAGGACCGGGTTGGAAGCCCGGCAGGGGGCCAGCTTTCAGGAGTCCTAAGCGTGAGTATAAGAGGGCAGGGCCCAAAGCACAACCGCGCTCGCAATTCACCATTACTTGACACCGCCTTGGAGTACCAACAAAGGGGATGGTCCGTAATTCCGACGGACAACAAAAAACTTGCAACATGCCGTTGGAAACGGTTTCAAACAGAGCCAGCTGATGAGGACACGCTACGTCAGTTGTTTTCGAACCCACGGGCGCTGGGAATCGCCGTCATCACTGGCCCCATTTCCGGCGGCCTGGCTATTCGAGACTTTGACATCAATGCTTCTTACCTTCGTTGGGGGAGTGCTCACCCGGAATTGGCCAAACTCCTTCCAACTGTGAAGACAGGGCGCGGCTACCATGTCTACTTCCGCGGGCCCGAAGAGTTCCACAAGTTGGCTGACGGCGAATATCGTGGTGACTCCGCTCACTACTGCTTACTTCCCCCCTCTCGACACCCGACGGGGTGTCTCTATGAGTGGACCATACCCTTGCCCAGTGGACCATTGCCAGTAATCGATCCCCTCGACGCTGGACTTTGCACTCCGTGCAACACAGACAGCGCAGTAGACTCAGAACACTCAGATGACTCTGCCATTACTGAGGTAGAGGGACTGAAGCGACAGGCCGCGGCGACTAATGACTGCGCTGACTGTGTTGCAGATGCAATAAAAAGAACCTTGCCCGTCCGTCTTGGTGAGCGGAATCGAAGGCTTTTCGAGTTCGCCCGCGAATTGAAGGCGCTGCCGCATCTTGAGCATGCCAAACCCGGCCAGTTACGCCCGTATGTCGAACAGTGGCACAAGCTGGCGCTACCGCTCATCGGGACCAAACCGCTGGAAGACTCGCTCATCGACTTTTACCGGGCATGGGATGCCGTGAAATTCCCGGCTGGGGATGGGCCCTTGGCGCAACTGTTGACGCGAGCTGCACGTTCCACGCCCCCGGCCGTCGCCTTGCGCTACCCCGATCCCAGAGTTCGGCAACTTATTGGGCTTTGTCGTGAGCTACAACGCCTGGCCGGCACGAACGCCTTTTTTCTCGATTGCAGGACTTGCGGCCGACTCCTTGGAGTCGAGTACACTACCGCATGGCGTTGGCTCCGGTTGCTCTGCGTCGAGGGGGTCTTAGAGTTGGTGAGCCAGGGAAGCCAACGGGCCATGAAAGCTAACGAGTATCGGTACTTGCCCTAGTTCCGGCAGAAACACGATAATGCAATTCGTTGGCAAAGGATGGGTTTCGGCCAGTTTTTTGACAGTCAAGGAAAAGGGCCGTTTAGACGGCGGGAAAACGGCATGAGCGGACGAAATGGCGATGGCACCTTTGCCGTGGGCAACACCGGCGGACCTGGCCGGCCGCGACGCGCGATCGAACGCGATTACCTGGCCGCCCTTGGGGAAACTGTGACGTTGGCTGATTGGCGGGAAGTCTGCCAGAAGGCCCTAGCACAAGCCAAGGACGGCGACGCACGGGCCCGCGATTGGCTAACGCGCTACGTGTTGGGTGAGGATGCGGGAACCCTGCAAGACGTGGCCGCCGATCAAGTGGCCGGACGAACCACCGACGGTATGGTTCTCGTGACCTTGGCCGAGAGCATGGCATCACACTGGGCCTTTCTCCTTCTGCACTGGCGCGAATGGGACTGGGCCAATCGATCTTTCGAGGAATTCTGCGGCGAACCAGAGCAAGACACTTTGGGAAGCGAACAATGAGCGATAAACGGGAACAGGAGCACCGCGAAGAGGCCGAGCGCCTGGCCTTACTACCCAAGGCGGATCAAAGGGAAATCATCGCCTTGCACCGATCCGTTGCCGAGGATGCAAAGGTCTCAAAGGCCAACCGCCAAAAAGCCCGCGAACGTGCCGAAGCCCTAGAAAGATTGCTCCGCTTGAAGCCGGGAAAAGGGTCAAAGAATATGTAACTCTACCCTTGACGTTCGTTAAGGATAATGTTACATTCTCCTTGTTAGCTGAAAACGACTTACAAGGGGTGGATCATGGCAACGGAAATCATCGGCTACTTGCGAGTGAGCACAAAGAAGCAAGGTGAGTCAGGGTTGGGTCTTGAAGGGCAAAAGGCTGCAGTGGAAGCCTATGCTCGGCATATCGGCGCCCGAGTTGGCGCATGGTACACCGAGGTTGAAACCGGCAAGCTTGCAGACCGGCCGCAACTAAACCGGGCGCTCAGTCATGGCAAGCGGAGCAAGAGCCCGCTCGTAGTGGCCAAGCTGGACCGCCTGGCCCGCAACGTGGAATTCCTGGCCAAGGTGATGAATAGCGGGGTTGAATTCACTGCTTGCGACAATCCGGCCGCCAACCGCTTGACCCTGCACATTCTGGCCGCCGTCGCCGAGGCCGAGGCCAAGGCGATTAGCGACCGGACGAAAGCCGCCTTGGCCGCTGCCAAGGCACGCGGGATGAAACTTGGATCGGCCCGCCCTGGCCACTGGCAAGGCCACGAAGAGGCCCGCCTGGCCGGCGCCAAGATCGGCACCGTTGCCGCCGCCAAAGCCCGGACGAAAGCGGCCGAGGAAGCCTATGCCGATCTTTTGCCAAAGCTGGACGGCTGGAAGGCCGAGGGGCTTTCCTTGCGTTCGATTGCCGACAAACTGAACGCCGAGGGACACACTACCCGCCGCGGCAAGCCGTGGAATCAAGTGCAAGTTTCCCGCGTTCTGGAGAGAGCAAGCGTAATCGCGTAATCCTTTGGCCGGTCCGGTTGCTCGGGACTTGCACCCCGGGCGCCGGCCGGCCGTGCAAGAAAGGAAGGCCGCCGATGGCCGAAGTTTTTCGACCTGTCTACTACGTTGACCCCGCAACCGGCAAGCGCGTGCGAAGCGGGTTTCCTGGAGCGGTCCGCCGCAAGTCAAAAACCTGGCATATCCGCTACTACACCCCGGACGGCGAACGGCACAAAGTTAAGGGCCATCGCGACAAGAAAGCAACCGAAACTAAGGCCGCCGAGCTAGAACGCCGCGGGATTCGCGTTGACTCTGGCGTCGTCGATGCAACGGACGTTCACGCCAAGACACCGCTGGCCGAACATCTGGCCGATTTCCGCGCGTACATGGTTGCCAAGGGGAACGTCCTTCCGCACGTGGACTTGACGAATTCCCGGATTCAAGCCTGCTTGGACGCCTGCCGTTTCGTCCGCGCGGCTGACTTTCAGCCATCGGCCATTGTCGGTTTCCTTCACGATATTCGGACGCAAGGCAAGAGCATCGCGACGGCGAATTACTACCTTGTGGCCCTGAAAAGCTTCACGCGCTGGCTTTGGAAAGATCGGCGAATTGCGACGGACCAGCTGGCCGGCATGTCCAAACTTGCGAACGCGGCCACGGACATTCGCCATGCCCGCCGGGACTTTACGCCCGAAGAGTTGCAATGGTTGCTCGAAACGACCTTAAACAGCCGCCGGGCATTCCGTGACTTGAGCGGGCGCGATCGCTTTGCCCTGTATGCGACGGCCGCCGGCACGGGTTTCCGGGTTTCGGAGTTGGCCAGTTTGACCCCGGAAGCTTTCGACCTGGAAGCGACCCCGCCGGTTGTGAGTGTAGAGGCCGCCTATGCGAAGAACCGCAAGCAAGCGGTCCAGCCGATAGCCGCGGACCTAGCCGAAATGTTGCGCGGCTACCTGGCCGAGAAGCCGGCCGGCTCTTCGGTTTGGCCGGGAACCTGGCCCGAGAGAGCGGCCAAAATGCTTCGCCGCGATCTTGAGGCCGCCCGCAGTGCCCGGCTGCAATCGTTACACGATGCCCGCCAACGCGATGCAATGGCCCAAGGTGGCTTCCTGGTTTACCGCGATAGTTCAGACCGTGTAATCGACTTCCACGCGTTCCGGCACACGTATATAAGCCGCCTGGTTCAAACCGGAGCATCACCTAAGACAGCACAAACCCTGGCCCGGCATTCAACCGTTACCCTGACCTTGGGACGCTATGCCCATGCTGGGCTATTCGACCTGACCGCGGCCGTCGACGCCTTGCCGCCGACAATTCCGACCGGCCGGGAAGACAAGGCCCTGGCCGCCACGGGAACCGAGGGCGCACGCCCCCCGGCCGCGCAAGCGAAAAAAAACCTTGGCCCAAACCTTGGCCCAGACACGGAGTCTGGGTGCGATCTTGGGAGACAAGTTGAGACGGAAAAGGGAATTAAGACGCAACCAAAAAACCCTGAAAAACACGCCAGTTTTGCGGTTTTTCAGGGTTCCGAGGAAGGGGTGAGCGAGGGGATTCGAACCCCCGACATCCAGAGCCACAGTCTGGCGCTCTAACCAACTGAGCTACGCCCACCACGTTCACTGCATAATAATCTATGCCGTAAAAATGGCAAGTGCGCTGGGCTCGCCATGCGCCTGCCGTTGCTATCAGTTCTCCGCTCGGCTAAGGATTCGTCAATCGCCATCTCTGAGCGTTGTCGAAGATGAGCAAGGGATCGATGGAACTGGTCGATGCCGACTCGTCGGTCAAACCGGGAATCTTCAAATTGTCATGGATAGCAAGATGCGTATCTAGTTGCCAGAGGGGAATGAACGGCATTCGCTCATACATCAGTATGTGAATCTGGTGCGCTACCTCTTGCACCTTGGCAAGCTGCCGGTGATTCATCGCAGAATGGAGAAGGCTTTGTAGATTGCTGTCGTTCTGATAGCCGAGGTAATTTCCTTCCCCTTGGCCTACGGCGCCGTTGTCGAAGAGCGGCCAAAGACAGTAGCTTTCATCAGGATAATCGTAGTGGTAGTACGCCAAGTCGTAATCGTGCAAAACTTCTACGTCGTGCCGTAACTCGTGCGGCGTGCGCGGCTGTAACTCTACCTCGATGCCAACCTCGTGCAACTGATCATGGATCGCGGCGCACGCGCTGGCAATAGTCGGGTCGTCATCCTCGCCGACCTTGGGGTACTTCAGTGTGAGCTTACCAGGCGCACCTCGCCCCATGTTGACCCTTGCCATAAGCAGCGACTTCGCCAGGGTCTGGTCGAAAGGATCCGCCTTGATGTTTTTGTCGCACGCCCACGATTTTGGAGGGTAGGGGCCGCTGAGCGGCTTGTGATGCGCCGTCCCGTCCCTGAAAAACTTGTTCAGAATATCTTCCCGATTGATCGCGTGCGCAATGGCCCTTCGCAAATCCACGCTTTCCAAAGCCTTGTGGCGATGATTCACCGCTAGAAAGTAAATCCGCCGATTGGTCATCGTTTTCAAGGTCACATCACGCAAACTCCGGAGCTCCTTGAGGCGGTGCGTGGGCAGGTCTAGCAACAAGTGCAAGCGGCCATTCTGAAAATCGCGGGCAGGATCTTTACTGTGGAAAAACCGGATCTCGCGGATGGTGGGGAGGGGCGCTTCAGGCGAACGCAACTCGTAACCCGAATTTGCCGTGAATACAGCGTATTCTCCATCCAAGTTCTTGAAAAAGTAGGGCCCACTGCCGATGGGTTTTGTCGCAAATTCGGGATCGTCTGCCCGCTGGATTTTTTCGGGCAGGATCTTAAATCCCATCAAGGAGAGCGGGTCAATGTATCCTTGAAGTAGGGTCAGACGAATACGGAAATTATCCTCGTCGATGGTCCCTGGCCCCATCAGCTTGGCCCATTCCGGAATGCGACCCTTCCAGTTGGAATCGCTCAGAAGGCTAATCGTGTGGCGAACATCGGTCGCGGTCACCCTGTCCCCGTTCGACCAGTAAGCATTCTGTTTCAACGAAAACTCGCGACCCAGGTGAGTCTGCCGGGGCAGCTCCGCAGCCAGTTCAGGTACGTACCGCGGGCCCGCATCGCCTTCAGTCAGTCTGACGAGGCTCTCGAACATAAGTTCGACCGCCTGTTTCTCGGAGTCGGTGAAGGCCAATGCGGGTGACATCTGCTGAGGAAGCTCGGCAACCCCGACAAGGAGCGGTGGGGAGCTGCCGAAACGAAGCTTGGTGAAGAGTTCGTGGAGCCCTTGCAACTTGGGATCAATTTCCTCGGCCACCCGGAGCTTCGCCAAGGCTAGCTCGATCCCAGCTTTGTCACCTTTGGCCGCAAGTTTCACGGCCTCTTGCTTCAGCACCTCTGCCTTGTCGTGTAATCGCTGACGCACGGAAACTAACGCCGGGCTATCGGGAAACTGCGCCTGCAGCAGCAATAGCCGCTTGCGCGCTTCGCGATAGTTGTCGTCCTGAAGCGCTTGTTCGGCCTGAGTTGCCAGGAGACGAACGATTTCCAGATGAACCTTTTCTGCCTTGGGGTAGTCCTCAGCTAGGCGCAGCGCGAAGTCAAAGGCGGCTTCCCATTTCTGGGCCGAGGTCAGAAGGCTCAGTTGCTCCAGACGCACTTCCTGGAGCTTCGAACGAAGGCTATTTTTGACACTTTCCCAGTCATCACCCTCGCGCAACCCTCGTTCGCGAGCCGACTCGTGGGAACCGATGAGCGCGACGAGCACTTTATCGGCTGCCCTCAGAGTGTCGGGACGTGAAAGGTATCGATCGCTCGAATCGGGGAGCTCATGGAGTTTCTTGGCCAGGAATTCCTCCACTTTTTCCAGTCCCAGGCGTTCGTATGGTTGGTAGCGGCGGATTTCATCTCGATTGAATTGCACCTCCTTGCCGAGGCCCCCCTTGTCGTTGAACTTTCGAACATTGATCACTTGTGACGGCGGAGTCTTGGGACCAATGAGTTGAGGAAGAGGGGCGATGCGCCAAGGTTGGCCGCTGGCCATGGTGATCAGGTCGTGCGGCTTGGCCAGCTGGGCGTACAGGGCGTGCAAAACCGGATGACTGGTCCTATTAGCCTCACGCTCCAGGTTGGCTATGGCTGCCGGCCGCGCAGGCTTGGTGTCAACTTCTTCGTCTCCGACGCGGGGAGGCGGCACGTTGTGGCGGCCCTTGACCGGTTCCTCTTCTTCTTCCTTCTTCTTATTATTGTCGAGACTTGGGTCGTCGCTCTTCTTTTGCGCAGGCTTGATCGCCTTCGGACTAGTCTGGCCAACAAGCCCCCCGCTGCCTATAAGGGAAGCCCCGAGCAGCAGTGCGAGACACAAATGGAGGGATCTTCCTGGCCAGCGGATAGGAGATGGGTGAAGCATCGTAATATTTCCTATGCAGAAGCCGGAATCGGCCATGAATCGCTACACTATTATAACAGCAAACTGGGAAGCGTCCGCAAGATCGGGCCACCTTGGAATTTGAGGAAGTGTGCGTCGTCATCTCCTGTAAGCCATCCGGGCGCCGGGCTGCACGTCGCGTAAGAAGTCACTGCAATTGACACAAACTACCTACTGACTAGAATCCACTAACTCATCGGGACGCATCACCTTGCAATTACCTTCAGCACGAAAGCCAAACGACCGTGTCAGACGCTCCAGATGTATTTGAGGCAAGCCGTGCCGACAAGTTGCGCCAGACGAAGGAACTCGGGTTGGACCCCTGGGGCGGCAGGTTTGAAGGCTCCCAGCCCATTTCAGCCATTCGGGCGCTGCCGACAAACCAGACGCCGCGTCCCAGGGTGCGCGCCGCAGGGCGGATTGTCCTGCGCCGGGACATGGGCAGAAGCCATTTCCTGGACATTCGGGACTCCACTGACCGCATTCAGGTTCACATTGGCCAGAAGCAGATAGGAGACAGTTGGGCCTTCGCGCAACTGGTCGACCTGGGTGACCTTCTAGGCGTTGATGGCGAGTTCGGTGCGACGCGCACCGGCGAGCTGACCATTTTCGCCGACAAGCTCCACCCGCTGGGTAAGTCGCTCTTGCCGCATCCCGACAAGCACAGCGGCATGCAGGATGTCGAATTTCGATTGCGGCACCGCTACCTCGACATGATCTACAACCCCGAGGTACTGGATCGGATCCAGAAACGCATCAAGATCGTCCGCTGCATTCGCAATTACCTGGATGCCCAGGGATTTTCCGAAGTCGAGACGCCGACGCTGCACGCCGTGGCCGGCGGCGCCGCCGCACGTCCGTTCATCACGCATCACAACGCCCTCGATATCGATCTGTACTTGCGTATCGCCCTCGAACTCCATCTGAAACGTCTTCTTGTCGGCGGCATCGAGAAGGTTTATGAGGTCGGCAGGGTATTCCGCAACGAAGGGATCAGCCCGAAGCACAATCCTGAATTCACCATGCTGGAGGTATACCAGGCCTATGGCGATTATCGCTCGATGATGGACCTGACGGAAGGCCTCGTCGTTGCCTGTGTCGAATCGCTCGGCCAAGGGTTGCAACTGCCCTATGGCGAGCATGTGGTCGATTACGCTCCGCCTTGGCAGCGCGCCACCTACGCGGAACTGTTCGAAAAGCACGTCGGCGTGTCCAGGTTTGACACCGAGGCGGTGCGGCACGTGGCAGGGCAGGCGGGCATCGCGACGGCCAACAAGCATCCGGATGTGGTGGTGCACCAGTTGTTTGAGGAAAGGGTCGAGCACAAGCTCACCGGACCCATCTTCGTGTACGACTATCCCGCGTCGCTATGCCCGCTAACCAAGCGAAAGCGCGACAACCCTGCAGTGGCCGAACGTTTCGAGCCCTACGTTTTGGGTATGGAGATTGGTAATGCCTACACCGAACTGAATGACCCCGTGACTCAGGAAGAGACCTTTCGCCTGCAACTGGCAGGGCTGCCGGAAGAGGATTCGATGGCCAGGATGGACGAAGACTTTGTGCGGGCGCTTCGTTACGGCATGCCGCCGGCCGGCGGCCTGGGGATTGGGATCGATCGCCTGGTCATGCTGCTGACGAACACCCAATCGATTCGCGATGTCATTCTCTTCCCGCTCTTGCGACCGACTGCGGCAAAAGACTAAGGGGTAAGGACTACGTTCCAAGGACTAAGGACCAGGTCCCATGTACAAGTACTTGCTCTGCTGGCGGTATCTTCGCACTCGTTACCTGGCGATGGTCTGCATCGTCAGCGTCATGCTCGGAGTCGCCACCCTGATCCTCGTCAACAGCGTGATGAGCGGCTTCAGCACGAAGCTGAAACAAAGGCTCCACGGCCTTCTCTCAGATGTGCTCGTTGAATCCTACTACAACGAAGGCTTTGCCGATCCCGAGGAAAAGATGGAGAGGATCCGGAACTCGCCGATCGGCGACAAAATCGAGGCGATGACCCCCAGCATTGAAGTCCTGGGGCTCGTAGAGATTACCTACCATGGCGAAAAGATCCCTCGCGCCGTGCGCCTGATCGGGATCGAACCCCAGGCGCGGGCAGAGCTAGGCGGTTTTTCCGAGTTCTTGCTCGATCCCCAGAAGCGTGAGAACCCCGACTTCGAGTTAAGTCCGGAGGCTAGGGCCTGGCATGACAGCAGATACCCGGCTGTGCCATCGTTACCCTTGCCGCTCGCGCTGGGTCCTCCCGGCGGGCCACCACCTCCCGTGCCGCCTGCGGAGGAGGAGAAAATTCCGACGGGCGTCATCGTCGGCTATTCCATCGCCAATTATCGCTCCAGCACCGCCACAGCAAGCAATCCCAACAAGGACATTCCTGTTCTGCAGGTAGGCGATGAGTTGACCATCGTGACATTGAGCGGACAAAAACTGGCGGCCGTCTACGACAGAGTCGTCGTCGCCGATGAGTTCAAATCCGAAATGAGCGAGTGCGACTCGAATTATGTTTATGTGCCTCTTGATTGGCTGCAGCGCCTGCGCACGATGGAAAATCGCGCCAACAACATTCTGATCAAGTTGAAGAAATACGACGATCACCAAGCAGTCGTCGATGAATTAAAACAAATGTTCCCTGGCGAGGCAGGTTATCAGGTGCAGACCTGGGAAGACAAGCAGGGCCCGCTCCTCGCGGCCATCTCGATTGAAAGAGGCATTCTGAACGTGCTCCTGTTCCTCATTATTGGCGTAGCCGGATTCGGCATCCTGGCGATCTTCGCGATGATCGTGGTCGAGAAGACGCGCGACATCGGCATCCTCAAATCGCTGGGTGCATCGAACAGCGGCGTAATGAGAATCTTTCTTGGGTATGGGCTCCTGCTCGGCATCGTCGGCGCTGCCCTTGGCACGGGCCTGGGCTTGACGATAACAACCTATCTCAACCAGATTGAGCAACTCATCACCCGAAGCACGGGCCAAGAGATCTTCAATCGCAGGATCTACTACTTCGATCAAATCCCGACCGACGTCGGTTTTTGGAGCGTCGTCCTTGTCAACCTGGGGGCCGTCGGCATCGCGGTCTTGTTCAGCGTTTTGCCGGCCTTGCGCGCAGCCATGCTCCATCCGGTCAAGGCATTACGCTATGAGTGAGGAAACGTGTTGGGAACAGCGAATAGCCGATTTCGTGGTTTCACGTTTTCGTCTGAAACGGATTTCGCGAAAGTGAGTCGCTTATGTCGGAGGCAGCCATGTTTGATGATGTCCCGCTGCTAAGTGCCAGCAATCTCCACAAGACCTACCACAAGGACGCGGTCGCGGTCCCCGTCCTTCGCGGCCTCGATTTGGACTTATACCCAGGCGAATTTCTCAGCGTCGCGGGCGTTTCAGGCTCCGGCAAGAGCACCTTGCTGCACCTGCTGGGCACACTGGATCGCCCCGATGAAGGGTCCATCCATCTGCAAGGCGAGCGCATCGACAACCTCCCATCGCAACGGCGCGATCTGCTGCGCAACCAGACGTTCGGGTTTATCTTTCAGTTCTATCACCTGCTCCCCGAGTTGAGCACGCTGGAAAACGTGCTCATGCCCCAGATGATTGCCCATTCCTTGTGGGGCTGGCTTGGGCAACGACGGGCCTTGCGGCGCCGCGCCGCAGAGCTGCTGGAGCGGGTGGGCCTCGGGCATCGTTTGAGTCACCGCCCCCGGGAATTGTCCGGAGGCGAGATGCAGCGCGCGGCCATCGCCCGCGCCTTGATCAATCGCCCAAAGATCCTCCTTGCAGACGAACCCACGGGGAATCTTGACGCAGGCACGGGCGGCGACATTGTCCGCTTGCTGCGCGACTTGAACCGCGAGGAGGGCCTGACTATCATCATGGTGACGCACAATCTCGACATCATCGCCGAGACCGATAGGGTCGTTCGGCTTGTGGCTGGGCGTGTGGAAGGACCTACCCCTCCTGCCGCTCTTTGTGGCGTTTGATTCCTGACGGGGCGAAGGGAGGATCATCCGCCGTCCCTTGCCCACAGCCAAGCAACTTTCGACAACCTGATGACTCCCAAAATCTACATCAACGGCAAATTATTCGACAAGGCGGACGCCAAGATCAGCGTCTACGATCACGGTCTGCTTTACGGCGACGGGGTCTTCGAAGGCATTCGCGTTTACGAGGGTAAGGTGTTCCGCCTGACCGAGCATGTGCGCAGGCTGTTCGACAGCGCACGGGCGATCCGGCTGGAAATCCCGATGAGCCGCCAGCAGATGGCCGAAGCGATCGTGTCGACCGTTGCCGCCAACGCCAAACGGAACGGCTACATTCGCGCCCTCGTCACCCGCGGGGCAGGCTACCTGGGACTCGATCCGCGGAAGGCGTCCGATCCTCAAATCATCATCATCGTCGACGACATCGCCATGTATCCGCCTGAGGTTTACGAAAACGGCATGGAAATCGTCACGGTGAGCACGATCCGCAATCATCCCAACGCGCTCAATCCACGGATCAAGTCTCTCAATTATTTGAACAACATCCTCGCGCAAATTGAGGCCGTGCAAGCCGGTTGCCTTGAAGCCTTGATGCTGAACCACAATGGGGAAGTGGCGGAGTGCACGGGCGATAACATTTTTCTCGTCCGTGACAAGAAGCTTTCCACGCCGACACCCGCTGCAGGAATTCTCGAGGGGATCACGCGGGGGGCCGTCATGGAATTGGCACGCGCGGCCGGGCTGGCAGTTGTGGAGACCACCCTGAGCCGTTACGACGTGTACACGGCTGATGAATGCTTTTTGACAGGCACAGGGGCCGAGGTCGTGCCCGTGGTCAAGTGTGACGGGCGACTGATCGGCAGCGGCAAACCCGGACCGATCACCCGGCAATTACGTGAGGAATTTCACAAGCTTGCCCGGCAGTAGACAGTTCGAGCAAACAAGAACGGGCAGTGTCCGCTGCAGATTTGCAGCGGACACTGCCCGTTTCGCTCCTCGCCATTCTGCATTCTATCTGTCGTTCGTGCCTTTGTCGGGGTTCGCGACCTTTACTGGCGCGGTCGGCATCTTGGGCGGCGCGTCATGATCAAGTTCTTCAACCAGGGCCCCTGCCATGTCGCGTGCGTTGCCATCGTTAACCTGTTCAGGTGTGATCACAGGTCGCGGCGGCTCGGGCACCGTAACCGTTGCAGAAGACGCAGGCTTCTGCTCCGGCCTGAGAACGGGAAAGCTCATGCACCCTGCTGTGGCCACGACGCCACAGAGCAGGAAATGGCAAACAATCCTCATCGGTTTTCCTCCCGGACGACCGCACGACCGGTTTGGTCTGTGCCGCTAGCTGTATAAACAGCCGCTTCTTCGAGGCTTCCTTTGGCTGCAGCCGGCGTCCCCAGGTGCCGCTCCAGAATCTGTTCGTCCATGTTCGTTGCCACATTGACATTTTTCAGCATTGCTGTGTGTAGGGAGTAAGTCATCCGTGCGCGCTCGTCCAATTCCTCGGCATGGCGGAGCAGGTCGTTGTCGTTCGTGCGAAGCGCAATCTCCTTTAGCTTGTCGCATACTGCGAGGCGCCGTAACAAAGCGGCTTCTTCTCGCGCACGCAAGGCGGCCGTTTGCTCGGCCACCGACACCAGTTTATGAGCGGTATCAGTTTTCTTCGCCGCTGGCTTTGGCGTTTTGTCCGGCGGCTTCTTTTGCGGCGTAGGATTCTGGTCCATGCCCACCGCATGGGCAAACACGGGATCCCAGTGAAACCCGAGCGGACTGGGAGACGGTTTGGCCTTGGCGCTGTCCGTGTCGTCGTCATCGGCTGCATGCAGCGATGAAGCACAGATTCCAGCGCCCAGGGCAATTGCCAGCACGCACGTCGCGAGCCCGCGCATGATTACCTCCCGGACTCAAAACGGTCCATCATCCGGAGCCTCAACGGGCCCGGAGGATGTTCCCTCGGTAGTGAAGAAGCGAGAAGGACGGGGATATGCCAAAAAAAAGAGCACGTGTCTATATGACTTTTAGCCTCGAAGCCGAGAGCGACTAAAGTTTTCGGGATCGAATTCTGGATAAAATAGGCGGCTTCGGCAGCACGCAAAAGCGAACTTTGTATGATAGGGAAACAAAAGCGGCGGAAAAGCGCCGCAGTCCAAAGAAGTCACGTTTGGAGTGGGGCCCTTTTCCGCCGCTTTTGTTTCCTCCATTTGCGTGGCCCAAAAATTCGCGAACAAGATGGCCCTTGCACCCGAGGGCAACGGACCTCAGGCAGAGGAGTGCATTTCGATGAACCGCAAGTGCTTGGTTCTTCTGGCAACGATTGCTTACTTGGCTCCAGCCAGGTGCCAAACTCCTGAAGAGAAGAGGTCAACGGTTGCCTTCATCCGAGGCCTGCAGGTGCAGACCAGCGGCTTCTTGCCCGCCCCTGCGGCCAGTAACAATGCAGCAGCCACACCAGCGAGCGTGCGCGCCACTACCGCTGGACTTCGAGCCTTGAAGTATTTCGGCGGAGCGCCTCGGGACAAGCTTGCCTGCGAGGCGTTCGTTCGAAGCTGCTTCGATCCGAAGAGTGGGGGATTTGCCGATCGACCTGGGGGCCAGCAAGATGTCGGAACGACTTCCGCGGGACTGATGGCAGTGGCTGAACTCAAGCTGCCTGCGAAAGAATACACTGCGGCGGGCATGCGTTATCTGACCGACGAGGTCAGAACTTTTGAGGAGATTCGGATCGCAGCAGCGGCGCTGGAATCTATCGGTGCGAGCAGCCCTCAGGCACGCGCCTGGCTGGAGCAGATCGCTCGAATGCACAACCCCGACGGCACGTATGGCAAGGACGAGGGTGTCGCGCGTGCGACCGGGGGCGCCGTCGTAGCTGTATTGCGGTTGGGGGGCAAGATTCAGGACACAGACGCTGTTGTCCGGTCGTTATTGGCAGGGCAGCGCAGCGACGGTGGGTTCGGCAAGGAGGGGAATCAGGGTTCCGATCTCGAATCGAGTTACCGGGTCGTGCGCGCGTTCGTGATGCTGAAGAAGAAGCCGGACATCGAGCTTTGTCGAGCGTTTGTGGCGCGTTGCCGGAACCTGGATGGGGGTTACGGCCTGGCGCCAGGTCAACGGTCCAACGTCTCCGCTACCTATTTCGCGGCGATCATTCTGCATTGGCTGAACGAGATGGACATCGGCAGTTTGAACCAAACGCTGAAGGAGGACACACATGCTGCGCTGGGCACTGGTTATTCTCGCGACCTCGATCATTGCCGCCTTTTTTGGCTTTGGCCTTGTGGTAGGGACCGCGTAAATGGCCGCAAGAATCGTCTTCGTGGTCTTTCTCATTCTCTTCGTGCTGTCGCTTCTATTCGGATTTCGGCGCGGCGGCCCGGTTCCCTGAGCGATTCGAAGTAGGGGGGGAACCGCCCAGTTCCCGAGCCACCAGTTTCGCTTGAGACTAGCGCTGGACAGTAGGCGTCGCAGAGATGCTTGCCTGAAGCTTGGCCAGGTGCTTGTTCAAGGTGTCATCAAGGTGAGGGTAGACTTCTGCCAACCGCGGCTGCAGGGGCCCCGGAACAGCGTTTGCGCGTAGCTGCTGGAGATATGCCGTCAGCACGGCTTTGCCTTCCGCCCGATCGCACAACATGAGATGGACCCAGGCCCATGCCTCCCGGTACTCGGTAGGAGTCATCTGCTGGACCTGATTCAAGTCTTCGAGATGAGCGAGATCGGGCTTGAACGGTCCATCCTGGCTCGATTCCAGCATCTCGAGATGACGTGGATTGATACCGTGTGCCTCAGGTGGCACCTCGAAATACTCAGCCAAGCCCTCGTCGAGCCAGAGGGGAACATCGCGCAACACGCTATGCAACAAGGCGTGCGTCAATTCATGCCGAAGATCCTCGCGGATGCGATCACCCCAGTAGGTGTAAACCAAGAGGTCTTCGACAGTGCCAATCGTCGGCGGCTGCGCCACAAAGAAAGCCCGCCGCTTAGGCAAGTTGGGATAGCGCGCGTGCATGAACTGATCATAGTGCGAGCGATCTTCGAAAATGTAGACCTGGATGATCGTGTTGGCGTTCGGCAGGCAGAGTTCCTTGTACACCTGCTCACGAAGATCGGCCAATTCCTGGAAGAGCAGCTGGGTGCGCGGCAAGTCGAAATTTGAATAAAAGACGTACTGCGAAAGCCTGAAAGAATGCTTCCCGGGCGGCGCGATGACGACAGGCTTCTCGACCTTCTCGGGAGACGAAGGTGCCAAGTTGAGCAAGTGGCAGCCGGTGGAGAGGCATACGGCCAGGCTGATAGCGAACATCCAGCGGGGGCTACGCGGAAATCCTGTCATGCAATCCTCTTCGTCCGACTTCTCCAGCATCTTTACACAATGGCAGGAGGACAGAGATTGTACGTGGCTGCCAGGATTTAGCCAGACGAGTCGGGTTGTTACGCCAAGGGGCGCCCGGTAAGCAGGTTGCGGTTGACCTTATCCAAAGTCGCCTGCTTGATTTCCCGCCACCACGTTTTCCAACCTCCCCGGCCATGCACGCCCCATTGCAAGTACCGGCGCAAAAAGCGGAGCCGATCGGTCATGGTAACCGAGCCATCGGCATGAAAGCTGGCATTAATGCGCGAGAGGTTTTGCACTCGTCGTCGGCGCGACATGCTACAGTGCCTGGTAACGCCTACCAGGTCGATCAGCCAGTACCGGGGCTCGGTGTCGCTGCCACTGGGCGATCCCTCTGGACAATCATTCCCCGTGAGAAGGATATTGGCGGCCTTCAGGTCACGATGCCCAAGTTGATGCAGATGGAGGAGCTGGATGAGTTGGGCCAACTGGTCAATTCGGCTTCGAAGAACATGTCGACGCCTGGTTGGCTCCAGCTGGCGCAGGTACTCGAGGAAATCGTGCAGGTCCACGGCATTTTCGATTTTTTCGGTGAGCAGATACCCTTCGCAATCAAGGCCCACGCGCCGGCGCTGCAAGATCGCCAGGGGCCGCGCCGTGGGGAGGCCTCGTTCACAAAGGCCCTGTCCCAAGACCCAGGATCGGGTTGCCTTGGAGGGCCGAACGAGCGACATCCAAGGAACCGTCCAGCTTTTGATGCGAAAGCGTTTGTAGACTACGCGGCGTATGGTGCCGTTCACCAGCACGTCGAACTCGGCGACCGTGGAACTGGGCGAGTCTTTTAGCAATGGGGAGGCCGGCCGGCGAAATGGCTCATCCGGATCCTTGAGCAGTTTCTCCAGCGCTGTCGTATCAAGATCGCGAACCGCATAACCAACTGTGGTGGAGAAACCTGCCGGCCCTCGAACGCGCTTGTAATAACGATTGCTGGCCCGGCAACGCCGATCTCGATTGCGCCAAAAGGAAACTGCGGACGTCCACGTTCTCTGTTCCAAGTCGCATGCCAGGCGATCCAGCACCTGCTTCCACCCCGGCGCCGCCGCGCCGGTCGAGTCCATCTGCAAACCGCCTTGCCGCCCGCGCAAGCGACAGTAGCTCCGCCAGAAGCGCAGCCGATCTGCACGCGAAGCGCGCGTCAGGAACCAGCGGTTGAACATGATCAGGTTTTCTCGGCTGGAGCGCCAGCCCAGAGGCCGCCCGACGTGCACGGCATGAAGATCGATCAAGTAGAGTCGCACGCAGCCGGTGGTCTCGCCGCACACCAGAATGTTGCCGGCGTGCAAATCATGATGCACGATTCCAGCGTCATGAATTTGCGCGAGAAGCTTCGCCAGCTCTCGCGCCAGGTGCTGGCGAATGAGTGCCTGCCGGAGCCGGTCGAACCGCGGCAGGGTCGTGAGAATGAACGTTGTCAGCGGCTCGGCATCGGCTAAAGTCTGGGTGATCAGAAAGCTGTCGCCCGGACCGGGGCGCGCGCATTCCTCTCCTAATCCCAGCGGAATTATTGTCGGAATGCCCCGTGCAGTGAGGGCCAGGGCCCGTTCGTATTCCATCCGCGCCTTGGGCGGGCGCACCAGCTGCCGCAACCAGGCTCTCAGGTTGGGCAGGCGATGGTGTTTGAGATGGAAATGAAAGCCGGACAGGTTGACGCGGTAGACAGTGCGGTGCGGGCCATGCTTGACGATCGATGCCTGGCCCGACTCCAGCCATTCCTGAAGGCGTAGGCCTTCCGGGCCGATGAGACGCTCCCGGCATTCCGGTGAGATTTGCCATCGGAAGTCTCCTGCCGTCAGTTCCATCCGCCCTCCGCTTTAGCCACATCCCCGTGCTGGGCGAGCCGACCCAGGAGACTGAGCCAAGAGGCGAATCCGGTCCCCACGCTGAAGTGGGCCTCGACACGTCGTCGGCCAGCCCGTCCCATGCATTGCCGCAGGACAGGGTCGCGGGCAAGCCGACCAATTGCTTCGAGCCATTCCTCGTCCGTATTGGCCAGGAATCCGGTTTCGCCGTGACGGACCATGTCGCCTTGCACGCCCACTGGATTGGCGACGACCGGCAATCCCGCCGCCATGTATTGCAACACTTTCAGGCCGCATTTCCCTCGGCTCCAGAGATCGTTCGGCAGCCAGCTGATGCCGATGTCGGCAGCCGCCAGCGCCGCCGTCTCGCAGGCTTCCGACCACGGGCACTCGATGACGGAGAGATGGCGCAGTTTGAGGAAGCGGTCGCTGAGAAGTTTGAGACGGATCGTGGGCCAACGCAGCCCGATCTTCTCCAGGAGTGGTTGGACGTTTTCCAATCCCCGCAATGTGCTCGAAGATCCAACCCAGACGAGGTGCACATCACCTCCCATCCTGGAATGCTCCGCCAGGGAATAGCGCTCCGTCTCGATACATGTGGGGATGATGTGCACGCGCTCGGAGTCGATGTGGGTGAGGGCCTGGTCATGGAGGAATAAATTTCCGGCTACGACTGCATTCGCGTTTTGCATCACGGCGGCGAAGCGCTGGGCGCGAGTGGCACTGTTCGGCCCGCGCGCCGCATACGAGTTGCGCAGGAAAACGGCGTCGTCGAAATCGTAGAGGAGCAGATCCACCGCACCGCGGATGAGCCGAAGCTGCCAAGTTGGAAGGAGGCGGCGTTGAATGACTACCGCGTCCACGGGACCCAGATGGCGGCGCATCATGATCCGGGAAAGCCAGGCGGCTGGCCAGGGCCGCACCTCGAGGTGGTGCCCCGCCTCCTCGAATAGCCCCCGGTAGGCTGCTAATCGATAGCGGCAGCTAACATGCTCAGGTCTCTTCACCAATGCCGTTAGTCGCATGCAAGGTCTTTCATGCCCGCGAATGTGCCGACGTGGAAATTCTCCGCCATTTCTCTGTCATGCCGGCTGGCAAATCGGCGTAGTTGTGGTCAATTCCTGGTAAAGCTCGAGGTGCCGGCGCGCGATCACCGCCCAGCTGTATTCCTGGGCCAGATCATGAGCGCATCTGCCTAGCTCTGCGCAACGAGCCGGATCGGCACTGACCCAGCGTATCGCTTGCGCGAGCTCTTGAGCGGAGTCTGGTTGCACGACCAGCCCGGTTTGCTCGGGATAAATCAGGTCTTCCAGCCCGGGCATCCGTGTGCCTATCACCGGGGTTCCGGCGGCGTAACTCTCGAGCACCACAAGGCCGAAGGCCTCCCACACCCGCGACGGAACCACCGTACAAAGTGCGTTTTGCAAGAGATAAGCCTTCGCCTCTCCCGAGACCATGCCGAGGAAATGGACGTGGTTCGCGACGCCCAACCGCTGTGCTTGAGACTCGAGAGCCTGCCGTTCTTCTCCGTCTCCTGCGATCACGACTTGCACACGATCTCTCGGGTGGATGATGGCAAGAGCGTCGAGCAGGATGTCGACACCTTTGCGCTGCTTCAAGCGCCCAAGGAAAAAGAAGTAGTTTCCCGGAACGATCGCGCCATTTAAGTCGGCAGGTCTCGAAGCGGCCACGGCCAGCGCGTCGCAGTCGACGCCATTCGGAATGGCCACCACTCGGCGCGGTTGCCGGCAGAGGCGTTTGTATCCCTCGACCGTGTGCCGGCTGATGGAGACGAGCACGTCGGCGGCCTCCAGCGCCTCGACGTGGCGTTGCCTGACGATCGATCGAGATAGTCGCACGCTGCCCTCGTGAACGTCGCCGCCGTGGCTGGTGATGAGGATGGGTACACCGAGCTGTTGGCGACATAGCGCTGCGAGGTAGCCCGGCGGATAGATGCCGTGACAGTGCAACAGGTCGAACTTCTGGATGCGGAACAATTCGAGCAGCCAGCGCCGATACCAGGGCACCAGGCGACGCGTGGAGAAGAAGCGCGGATGGCGCACAACCGAATAAGGCAGGGCGGCATCACCGGCACGCAAGGGCCGTCGAGGATGAGGAGCCAGGACAACCACGTGGTGCCCCTGGTCCAAGAATTGGCGTGCTAAGGCGTCGACGACCAATTCCTGGCCCCCCAACTTGGGCAGGGCAGTCTCCGTGTACAGGCAGATCCGCATGCAAGCCTTCCCTAGCCACGAACCTTGAATGAGGACGCAGTGTTCCGTCCTTGGTCCTGCGTGGGTTGAAACCGGAAGCAGCCGGCATTCAACCTCTCGTCCTGCGCGTTAGCGCACGGCGGATTTCGCGTTCGGCCTCCGCCTTTTTTTGCGATTGCCGTTTGTCGTGCACTTGTTTGCCGCGAGCCACTGCTAACTCGACCTTGGCTCGCCCTTCCTTGAAATACATTCGCAGCGGCACCAGGGTGAAGCCGCGATCCGTTGCTTTGCCCGCAAACTTGGCGATTTCCCGGCGGTGGAGGAGCAGCTTTCTTGGGCGCTTCGGCTTGTGATTCATTCGATGCGCCATCGAATATTCGGGAATGTCGCTTCCGATTAGCCAGACTTCTCCGTTATCAATCTTGGCATAAGCATCTTCGAGGCTAGTGCTTCCCTCACGTAGGCTTTTCACCTCCGTGCCGGTAAGAACGATACCGCATTCCAATCGATCCATGACCGTGTACTCATGGAAAGCTCGTTTATTGCGGCAAATAAGCTTGATCCCTTCCTCAGCTTTATCGCGTTTGCGGATCTCTCCCATGATGAAAGTCTCCTGATGACAGGGATAGTAACATAAACGCCCGCTGGGGAGAACAGAACTCGGGCTGAGACCATCCGCTTAAGAACGGCCGAGAATAGAGCCGGATATTGATCCTTGGAAGGCCAGGAAAAATCGAGCCCATGCAGTCGAACCATCCGCGGGTGCGCTGAACTCAAGAATTGAGCTAGCAAGGGTTTGCGATGTTCGAATAGAGGGATCTGTCAAGAAACGAGCTAGAAGGGCGCTGGTGATGCACCCTTTAATCCGTGGGATAAGGCGGCGCGGCATCTCATCGAGAGACGCACCACTGGCTGTCCAGCGACAGCATCTTCCATCAAAAAACGCCAACCGCCATTACAGCGTTTCCGGAATCTTGGCAGCCGGAAGGGCCCTCGATCATGCCTCTCCAGGCTGTCGTCTGAGCATTCCGAAGCCCGCTTCTTCGTTTCTTCACGTCTTGTGCTTGACACGAGTCGGGCGGTCGCTATAGTTGCGAGCCTTCCGGTAGTACAAGGATGTCGAAAACTGCTAGGCCGAGTGGGCGAGGCAGGTGCCCGCGACTCGGTTGGCAACGGAGATCGGGCGCATATTCTTCGTTTTGAGACACTGACCATGCCCGACGCGACGACTACCTTGGCCGCGCTCAAGGAAGCAATGAGGGCCTTCGTTGCCGAGCGGAACTGGGAGCAATTCCACAGCCCCAAAAACCTGAGCATGGGGGCGGCTGTGGAGGCAGCAGAGCTGATGGAGCATTTTCTCTGGGTTGATAACGAGGCTTCGCGAAATGTCGCGTCAGACCCAGTTCGCCTAGGGGAGATCGCCGACGAAATCGCCGACGTTGCCTGTTATCTCTTGGCGATCTGCAACACATTGGGAATCGACCTGAGCGCTGCGATCACGGGAAAGCTCGCAAAAAATGCGCTCAAATACCCGGCAGACAAGTACCGCGGCCGCTTTCGAGTTGAGGAGTGATTTGCCACCACAAGCGGCTTGGGAACTGCCGAACCAACGGACTATCAGATAAACAACTGTTAATAGTAAACTTTTTGCAAGATTCCTTTTGCCAAACGAATCTTTGGTGGTTATGCTTTGGACTTCACATTCTTCAGTTCTTCACGCCGCCATTGATTGGCGCGGCCACGAAGGCCGCGACGAGGGGAACGGATTCCCCCGCTTATCCATCCCCTTGGTGCACAGGCATTTGAGATTGGCCGGGGCTTAGTGACCTTGAGCCAGCGGTGGAGCATTGCTAATATCCGGCGGTGACAGGGAGGGAGGCAGAGGCCTGCTTTCGAAAGATTCCCACCAATCTAGCCCGTCGCCGCCCATTCGACCGGAATGATTGCGATAGCGTAGCGCACCCACGGAGGGGGCTCTGCGCGCAGGGGGCGAGGGGAGGAGTCCGTTCATGAGCACGGGTCGAACCGAAAAAGAACAAGTTCGCGTGCACATCCGTTGGATGATTCGGCGCGATATGCCGGAAGTCCTGCAGACCGAGCAAGCGAGCTTTGACTTCGCCTGGACCGAAGAGGATTTTCTCCGCTGTTTGCGTCAGCGGAATTGTATCGGCATGGTCGCGGAGCAGGGGGAAAAAGTCGTAGGGTTCATGATTTATGAACTGCACAAGTCGAAATTGCACATTTTGAACTTTGCAGTTCACCCGAATTGCCGGCGTACCGGCGTCGGATCGCAGATGGTCGCCAAGCTGATCAGTAAGCTCTCAAGCCACCGGCGCACGCGGATCACGCTCGAAGTCCGCGAAACCAATTTGTGCGCTCAACTGTTCTTCCGATCGCAGGGGTTCCTGGCGGTTCGCGTCTTGCGCGCTTTCTACGAAGACAGCGGAGAAGACGCATTTTTGATGCAGTATCAGCTTCCTGACAGCCCGGCGGAAGACTCGGAAGATTCGGTCAACCGGATCGCCCAATACGAAGAGAACTAGCAATGTCAAATCAGAGAGCCCGGCCCGGCGACTTGGCAAGGCTGTTGGGCCGGGCCCTCCTAAGATCATCGCTAGCAGGTTGGCTCCGCGCTACTGAAAGCCGCCTGCTCCTTCCTGGAATGAATCTGCCGGCGCGTCCGGGATTGCTGGTGCTGAGCATGATCTTGCTTGCCGCCCTGGTGGCAATCCTGGCAAGCTATCCGCCTACAGGTCATGCTGACCATTCCGGATTTGTCTTGCCCGCCGGCGATTCCTACTCTAATCTCAATAACACCAGCGCCGACACGCTCAAGAGCCCTGCGGCTCAGGCGGCAGTCCGCAACCAAGAACCGGAAAGGCCAGGATTGGTAAAGCCGGAAGTTCCCAAATCACCCCCAGGGTTGCCGGAGCCCCTGCATTTGTCGCAGACCGTAATCCTGCCGGTTAGTGAAATGGAGCCGGCCGTCGAGGATTGCTGCTTTCTGCAGGCCCGACAATTTGGAGAGACACCCATGATGCGCACCTGGAAAATGATCGGCCTCCAAACCCTTCTAGCGGGCATCCTGACCACAGGGCCCGCACTTGCAGAGACTTCTGGACCGCCGACTGATTCGGAGAAACTGGCTGACATTCAAAAGCAGCTCGACGGGATGAAGAGGTCGCTCGAAGAACTGAGAAAATCGCTCGATAGCTTAAGCTCCCTTGGCACAAAAATGGATGATCTGTCCCGGAATGCCGCTTCCGGAAATACTACTGCTCAAAAACAGATCGGCGAGCTGAAGCAGGAAATTGCCAAGCTGCGTGAAGATGTCGACACCCTCCGCAACCGTACATCCGCGGAAACCCGGATCTCTGGGTTCTCGCCCACCGATGCCGGCGTGCCAGCAGCGACAGGTCATGTGGAATTGGTCAACACTTTTTCCGGTGACGTGACAATCGTCGTCAATCGGCGCACATACCATCTGGCCCCTTTTGAGCGACGAATGAGCGAGCCGATCCCGGCCGGGAATTTCACCTACGAAGTCCTGGGAATTACACCACAAAGAAACCGGATACTGGCAGCGGATCAGGTCATGCAAGTGTGGGTCCATCCACAGCCCTGACCGGGCGAGCCATTGAGGACGCGCTGAATTTCAAGGCGAGACGGTTATACTACTACCGTTTCGCCTTCTTCATGCGCGCAGCAGTTGGCCGTCAACCGAAGAATTGCCATGATCGTGACTGTCGATGGACCTGCGGGGGCCGGCAAAAGCAGCGCGGCCAAGGCTCTCGCGCGCCTCCTCGGGTTTGAGTTTCTGGATACAGGCGCGATGTATCGCGTCGTGACGCTGGCGGCTCTTCGAGCTCAAATTGATGTGCGTAGCGAGCCTTCGCTGGCGAAGCTACTGACCACTATTCACATGGAGCTTGAACCCGGGCGCGTCATCTTCAACGGCGAGGACGTGACGGTTGCCATCCGGACGGCCCAGGTGACCAAGGCTTCGGGCGCGGTTGCAGATAGCCGCGCCGTCCGCCGGCATCTGGTCGGTTTGCAAAGGGCGTTCGCTACCGGCCGCGACATGGTCTGCGAAGGGCGTGACCAGGGGACCGTTGTCTTCCCAGATGCCGCCTGTAAATTCTTTCTAGTTGCCGATCCCAAGGAGCGGGCGTGCAGACGGCAGCGTGACATGGCCGCTCGAGGTGAAATAGTTTCTTGCGAGGAAGTGCTCTCCGCCCAGGATGAACGCGATCGCCGAGACGCTGCGCGCGACCTCGCGCCAATGATTCCTGCCCACGATGCCATCGTTCTCGACAGCACGCGCCTGACTTTGGAAGAAGTCGTGGACCGAATGGAGCGGGAAGTACGCAAACGTCAGGCTACCTCTTAAAAGACTCCTTCCGGAATCTCAGTCAATGCGAGAGTGGTCGTCGCACCTCTGGTACGAAGGTAATTACTGGATGAGCATGTTGGCAATGACCTTGGGTTTCAGCCTGCGCACGGAAGGCCAGCAATATGTTCCGCGCACCGGTCCAGCCCTATTGATCGCCAATCACCAGAGTTTCATAGATACAGTTCCCATCGGCCTCGCAGCCCGGCGGCACTTGGTCTACCTGGCGCGCCGGACTCTCTTCGACTCTAGATTCCTGGCATGGATCATGCACAGCTTGAACGCGATTCCCATCAATCAGGAGGGATTTGCGCGCGAGGGGCTCAAAGCGATTCTGGAACAATTGCAGCAAGGCCAGGCGGTTCTAATCTTCCCGGAAGGACAGCGTACATCGGACGGCAAACTGCAGCCTCTCCGACCTGGAATTCACTTGCTGATCAAGCGCGTCGATATGCCGATCATTCCCGTCGGGATCGCTGGAGCATTCGCCGCCTGGCCGAGGACGCAACTCTTGCCTCGGTTAGCTCCGCTGATGTGTGCGCCATGGGAAGGTACGGTGGGCGTGTCGATTCGTCCGCCTATTGCTTCAAGCCATTTTGCCAATATGCCCAGGGAGCGCGTGATGGATGAGCTGTTGTTCGAACTGCAAAAGGCGAAAGACCGGGCGGAGCAGGTGCGCCGAAGGTGAGATAAGACAGGCGAGAACGTCATGTTAAAAGAGAGGAAACAAAAGCGGCGGAAAAGCGCCGCAGTCCAAAAGTGGCTTCTTTGGACTGCGACGCTTTTCCGCCGCTTTTGTTCTCCGTCCGTCGACAATCATCTCCGCCAACCCTTCAAATCTGCGAATCACGAACTTAGATTAGAGATGGCGAAGTCTCTCGGTTCTCCAGGGGCCCGAGCCCTTTTTCATCACGCTCTCAATCGAGTAGGTGCCAGTTCCGTGTCATGTGCCAGGTATTTCGCACCCCAGAGCCAGAGAATCCCTCCGACAAGAATCGCCAAACTGACAACGAACAGTCCGGCGTTCATGTTCCATACGGAGGCAATGTAGCCAATGACGGCAGGCGAAATCGCATCGCCGAGCGCGTGAATCACCAGAATGTTCAGTGCAAATGCAGTGGATCGGATAGCAGGGTGTGTGACGTTGGCAAGAGCCGTGTTTGTCGGGCCCGTATTAAAGAATAGACAGAAGCAAGCAATGAAAATGAAGATCCAACACCACGGTTCAGGCATCGTCAGCACCAGGAGGACCATAGGAAAACCGATAATCATCGAGAAACCCGAGACCAAGAAATAGGAACCAGGAAAGCGATCGCGAAGCCTGTCGCCCGCGATGCCGCCTAGCAATGTCGCTACCAGCCCTGAGACGACAACAATTATGCCGAAGGTAAAATTGATTCCACCTAATTTGCTTGCGACGACGTCTGGAGCTGCGTCGGCGGAAATGCCCGATTTTTCGAGCAGGATATAGCGCGGCATCCAAAAAGCCATGCCGCCGAGGGCAAAGGTCATTGCCGTCATTCCCAGGGTGTTGAGCACGTACGAGGGGGTCTTCAAAAATGTCACGCAATCCTTGAGGCGTCCCTTTCTCGACGGGGTTTCATGGCTCATGTCGGCTTGGCCTCGAGGAGGTTCTCGCATGAAGAAGCATACTAATCCGAGCAGCAAGCCGGGCGGGACAACGGCATAGAAAGCATAGCGCCATTCGGGAGTGATCTTCAGGGAAATTCCACCAACAGCAAATCCGAGTGCGCTACCGACCGGGATGGCCGCGTAGAACCAGGCGAGGACCTTCCCCCGGACTGCGACCGGATACAGGTCCGAAATAATCGTCGGCGCAGCGGGTCCATAAGCGGCTTCGCCCACGCCCACGAAACAGCGAGTAACAAGTAGCAAAACAAACGGGGTAGCCAAGCCTGCGAGATGAGTGGGTATCCAACCCGAACCGCCGCTGGCCAGGCTCCACAGAATCACTCCGACCCCAATCAACCACCAGCGCGATGTGCGATCTGCCATCCAGCCGAAAATCGGCGCGATGAGCATGTAGGAAACCATGAAAGCGGTTTGCAGTGAGCCCAGTTTGGCTTCGGCATATGGGTCTCGCCCCTCGCCTTGGGGAAAGAACTCGGATTCGATGGGCGGCAGCACTGCAGCTAACACCTGGCGATCTATGTAGTTGAAGAGATTGATGCTCAGCAACAGGATAAGAGCCGCTCGAGCGCCCGGCAGGGCAGCCAGGCGCCGTTTCTCCGACCCTTGCGCCGTTTCGCTGTCGCCTGCCAAGTTCATCGAGGTATCCTTTTGAGGAGGTACGGATGCCTTCCACCGTATCGAGCTTATAACCGGTCCTGCTCGCCTTCGCAATCCAACCAGGGCTGCCCAGCACTCCGCTATCAACGCTGCCGTCCCGTCCCTAGCACTGCGGACCTGTGTACCATTCGGATTGACCAGAATTGCTCAGCCTCCTATCATCACGTAAGTTGTGATCTGGAAACGGCAAGAAGACCACCACTCAGAAGCTTCCTCGTCACCCTGGAGTTAAAACCGCATGAAAGCGGAGCAACGACATCAGCTGCACACCAATGCGCTGGCCGATCATCTCGGCCGCTTTCTGCAAGGGATGAAGTCGTCCCATGGGGCTACTTCGCCCCTGATCTGGGTGTTCATCGTGCTGACTGTGGGGACCTTCGTGGTCTGGCAATATTTCGGCTACGCTGCACAGGTGGACGCTTCGACGAAATGGGTCGAGGTGGACGCCGCCCAGCAGGATCCACTCTTAGGCTCTGGGCGCCTATCGAGGTTGTATGACGAGGCCCCGAACACAATTGCCGGTAGAACTGCGGGATTCGATTTCCCTCGCTTGTCGATTCAGCACGGTCAGGCCAAGCTCAATTCCTCGCAACGCGCCGAAGGGATTATCTATTTGAAGAGTGCGCGCGACCTTTACGAGAGGCTATCCAAGCAGTGCGCCGACTCACCGGTACTCGCGCAGGAGGCGCTGATGGGAGTCGCGACTGCGAGCGAATCTCTGGTGGGTACGAACGGGCCCGACAAAATCAAGGAAGATCTCGAGCGCGCGATCGAAGATTACAAGAAACTAGTTGCGGCATTCCCGGAAAGCTTCCTTGGTAAGCAGGCTGCTCAACGAGTCGCGCTGCTTGCGGAGAAGCTTCCCGAGGTCACCAAGTTCTACGAAGAATTCACTTCGCTAACTGCGGCCAAGGGAGCGAAGGAATCCAAACCACTTGATTCCCCGGAACTGAAACTGCCGGAGTCCAAGGGGCCGTAGATCCAATTCTGGGTCGGCCCAGGGCCGAACGCCGCCATGCTACCTTCTTCACCAACGATTTCAGCCGCCGTCCAAGCCATCGATCTTACGGCAAAGTGCAAGATAGAAGGGACCAGGCTCGATCAGTACCTGGTGAGTGTGTTTCCCGATTTGAGCCGGTCGGCCCTCCGCAAGGTAATCGATGCGGGGGGCGTGATCGTCAACGAGAGCCCCGCCAAGGCGAGCTACAAGGTTCGGCATGGTGACCGTATCCGCGTCTGGCCGCCTGAGCCGTCCCATGAGTTACCGGTTCCGGAAGACATTCCACTCGATATTCTTTACGAAGACGAATTCCTCGCGGTGATCAATAAACCCGCGGACATGGTCGTGCATCCGGCAAAGGGACACTGGAGCGGCACGCTCGTCAATGCCCTGCAATTCCGCTTCAGCGAGTTGAGCCATGTGAACGGCGATTATCGGCCGGGCATTGTGCACCGGCTGGATCGCGATACGAGCGGCGTGATCCTGGTGGCCAAGGATGAAGGGGCGCATCGCAGTCTTAGCAATCAATTCGAGCACCGGAAAGTGTTCAAGGAATACATGGCAATCACCGCCGGCACGCTTGATCGTGACAGCGATTACATCGAAGGGCGCATTGCTCGACATCCACATGATCGCGTCAAAATGACCGTCGCGGAAGACGAAGATGAGGGCAAAGAGGCCTGCAGCTACTACGAGGTTATGGAGCGGTTTCACGGCTTCAGCTTCTGCCGCATCCATCCGCGCACCGGCCGAACGCACCAGATCCGCGTTCACCTTGCAAGTGTCGGCTGTCCGGTACTCGCGGACAAGACGTACGGAGGGCGGGATTGTTTGCGGCTCTCCGACCTTGACCCCAGTATCGATCCGGAAGCTGACGAAGTGCTGATGCCAAGGCAGGCGCTGCATGCCCGCCGACTGCGTTTCCGCCATCCACGAAGCGACAAGGTAATCGAAGCCGTCGCGCCGCTCCCGATGGAATTCGAAAGGACCCTCGCTGCGCTCAGGAAATTCAGACCGCTTGCGGGCGCAGCCAAAGAATGAGGAGTCATGCCGTCCGGCCGACAGTCGCAGGCCGGATACTGCCGCAGCGTCCAAGGAAGGACTTGACCGTGCCAACATCCGGCTCCGTTCCCTTACATCTCTCTCCCGGCACCTGTTATGGCACCCCGTCGCGCTTGGAGCGACTAGGCGTGGTGGCCTTGATCCTGGTACTCATCTTGTTCGGTGCGCTCGTCGAAAAACGCTCGGCGTTCATGAGCCGGCGGATGACCGACCTGGACGTGTATCTGCGGGCTGCCTGGGCTGTCCGGACAGGCGCCAACTTCTACGAAAGCACCGACGACAACGGCTGGCACTATCACTATCCGCCGCTTTTTGCCATCGCGCTCATGCCGCTTGCCGATCCGCCACCCGGCTACGATCGAACGGGCATGTTGCCGTTCGCGGTCAGTGTCGGCATTTGGTACGCGTTCAGCGTGCTCTGCCTGTTCTGGGCCATCCATGGGCTTGCGAGTGTGCTGGAGCAAAATTCGCCTGACCCGGCCGTGCGCACCATGCCGCGCGGTTGCCGGCGCTGGTGGGCCCTGCGCATATGGCCATTCTTGTTGTGCCTTCCGCCCATCGGCCACTCTTTCATGCGCGGCCAGGTCAATCTTCTGCTCCTCTTGTTGCTGGCAGGCATGGCCGTGGCCGTTCTGCGCGGTCAGCATCGCCGAGCAGGTCTCTGGCTCGCAGCCGCCATCTGTCTGAAGATCATCCCTGCATTCCTGATCGCCTACCCTGTTTGGCGGCGAGATTGGCGTTGCCTGGTGAGCTGCGGGACCGGCCTGGTCCTGGGACTTGGAGTCATTCCAGCTTGCTTATTCGGGCCGGAACGGACCATCGCCTACTATCAGGAATGGGACAAGGCCTTGCGGCAGCCGGTGATGAGCAATGGCGACGATCAATCACGAGCCAAGGAATTGACTGAAATCACCGCGACGGACAGCCAGTCGTTCGTGGCAGTCATCCACAATATTCTCAACCCGGATCGTACCACGAGACCGGCGCATGCAAGTCCCTTCGTGCTTATGTCTCACTGGTTGCTTGGCGGCGGACTGGCTGTCTTGACCCTTGCCGCCGCCGGCCTGCGCGGCCCACGTTCCTCGGACTCGGAGGCGATGTTCCTGGGCGCACTCATTTTGGTGATGTTGCTTTTGAGCCCGGTTTGCCATCTCCATTACTTCAGTCTTTCCACAGTGCTTGTCATGGCGTTTCTCGCCCATTCTTGGGAGGGACAGCAAACCCTCCGCCTCCACGCAAGTTGGTGGCTCCTCTTCGGGGGGAATCTGCTCGCGAATGCGATTCCCGATTTGCCGGGGATGGAGCTGACGCGCGACTTTGGACTGGCGACTTTTGGGGCTTTGCTCCTCTGGATGACCGCTAACCGTCTTCTCTGGACACGCGATGGACGGCAGGCCGCGCCCGCTCGTCCGTGGCTTGCTGTCCCAGAGGTTGCCGCCTAGCGCGTCAGCAATGCTAAGATGAAAGTTGCGATACGATGATTGCCAATTGGTGCATTTGCAGTCATTCCGCGGAAAAATCGTCGGCGAGAATGGGTTAGTGGCGCTGATACGCCGCGGGCAAAAGCGTGGGCCAGATGATTTGGCTTAGTGCGGGCACCCGTGATTTTCAGACGGCTTTGCTGGATGAGCCCGACCCGCGGCACCCGAATTGATTAACTCGCTGCTGTTTTCCCAACGCCTTGCGCCTCGCCAGGAGCGCGATCAAGCTCGGATCCGGATGAAATGCGCGCGTTGCCGTCAGGTCCGGACGGCTTGACATAAAGTCACACCTGTCAAGGCACCTCGATTTGGCAGTGCTGCGATCAGGGCTGTGGCGGGTTGATTACGATTTTCGCCCTTGGTCCCAGTTGCGTACAGAACGATTCACGCAAGCGATCGCAATAGATTTCCTTGACGACGTCTTTCACGTCTTCAAACTTGGTTTGTCGTCCAGGTCGGCGATCTGTTGCCAGGATAAGATGGTAGCCGAATTGCGTTTCGACCACGTCGCTCAGTTGATGGGGCTTCAGGTCGAAGGCAACCTTGGCAAAGGGCTCGACCATGCTTCCGGCCCGCGGGAACCAGCCTAGGTCCCCGCCTTGCTTCTTCGAAGGGCAAGCGGATTCCTTGCTGGCGATGGCGGCGAAAGCATCCTCGAGCGCCCGGTTCCGAGCTTTCTCGCGGACCGCTTCGTCGCTGTTTGCGGGAAGCTTGGCCAGTTCCTGCGCTACCTGTTCTTCAATCTGCTGCTTGAAACCACGAAGCTGAGCGATGGCTTGTTTGGCGTTTTCTTCGGTCTTGGCGACCGGCGTCAGCAGGATATGGCGGGCGCGGACCGTCGTCCCATCGAACATCTCAGGGTTCGTCTCAAAAACCTGGTGCAGGATCTTATCGGAAGCCTGCTCATTGCTGTACTTTTCCCAGCGCAACTCGGCAGTCAATTGGGTCCGTAGTTCATCTTCGGTGAGCATCAGTTCTTGCATCACCTTGTCCACGGTCTGTCCGCTGTTCTTGATCTCTTCATGGACCTGAGCCATTCGGCTATCTAATTCTTTCACAGGCACTTCAATGCGCAATTGCTGCAAGTACTGGTCCAGGAGGAGGTTGTCTATCAGGAATTCAAGAATCTCCTTGCGCGCTTCCGCCTGCTTGTCAGGCGGCTGCCGTCTCAGGCCCCGCTGCACGGCCTTTTCCAGGATGGGCTGACCGTTGACCGTTGCTGCCGTCCCGGTAGGCACCTTTGCCGCGGCATTGGGGGTGCCCACGGCCGGACTGCTCTGCTGGGCTGCCAACGGCGTTGCCGAGAGACCAAGCCACGCAATAAGCAGGCTGAGGCGCGAGAGAAAGCGCATGAAAGTTCTCCTAGTTCCGAAGATGGGCCAATGGCAGAGCTTGTGTAAAAGAGGCAAGGGCAGTTGGAGTCGATGGCCCTACCGATGTTCCGATGCAAAGCGGCGAAATTGTAGCGAGATGACTGTTCCGCGCCGAGGCGAATCTGTTCGTCATCTCCCTTGTCCGCACAGTTAGAATGGGATCAGAAGTTCATCAGCGAGGGAACATCCCATGTCAAAGTTCTGGCATCATTTCATAACCAACGGATCACCCTGGGAGCAGGAGCCGGCGCCGCAGGGCCGTTTCCCCAGCGAAGCGGAGGCCCTCGATGCCTTTTCCCAGGTCGTTGTCCAGGTAGCCGAAAAGTTGCGGCCGGCCGTGGTAAACTTGCGAAGCAAGCGTGGCCGGGGAGAGGGAGCGGGCTCCGGCATTCTTTTTACCCCAGATGGCTTCCTGCTCACGAACCACCATGTCGTGCAGGGCGGCGGTACCGTGCACATTCGTCTCAACGACGGCAGCGAGTCCGAAGGCCGCGTTGTCGGGGCGGACCCGTGGACCGACCTGGCAGTCGTGCAAGCGAACTCGTCCGGTTTGCCCTTCGCAGCTTTTGGGGACTCGGCCAACCTACGCGTCGGCCAACTGGTCGTGGCAATAGGCAGTCCCTATGGCTTCGAATCGACCGTGACGGCCGGCGTCGTGAGTGCGCTCGGCAGGACGCTGCGCAGTATCACAGGCCACCTGGTGGACAACGTTATTCAAACCGATGCCGCATTGAATCCAGGGAACAGCGGCGGACCGCTTGTCGATAGCCGGGGGCGCGTCATCGGCATCAACACGGCGATCATCCAGCCAGCCCAGGGCATCTGCTTCGCCATCCCAATCAACATGGCCAAGCACATCTTGCCACAGCTGCTCCAGCATGGCCGGGTCGTGCGTGGCTACCTCGGTATCCATGGACGAAGCGTGCCCATCCCGAAGCATCTTCTCCGTCAATTCAATCTGAGTCTGGCGACCGGAATCGAGGTACTCTCTGTAGAGCGGGAGGGACCTGCGGATCAGGCGGGAGTTTCCGAGGGAGACATCATCGTAATGCTCGCGGAGCATGCTACCGGAAGCATTGACGATCTGCACAAGCTGCTCGTACAGCTTCCCGTGGGCGTGCCTTCGCCCATCGTCATGCTGCGCGAAGATCGGCGGTTGGAGCGCTGGGTCGTTCCGGACGACTATCCCGATCCCGCGCATCGAAAACAATCATGAGCGCGCTTGCTCAGCTGCCATGATCGCATCCTTCATCTCGCGAACCGCGCGCTCCATGCCCACAAGGACGGCGCGGGAAACGATGCTGTGACCAATGTTCAATTCTTCTATGCCCAGGATGCGACAGACGGGCACCACGTTGACGTAATTGAGGCCATGGCCCATGTGGATATGGAGCCCTTGGTCGCGGGCTGTGCTCGAGGCCTGCTCCAGGGCGGCGAGCTCGCGCTCGCGATCTTCGCGCATGCGCGCTTCGGAGTAGCGGGCCGTCTGGATCTCCACCGCTCTTGCACCGAGTAGCTTGGCCTTCTCAATCTGCAACGGATCAGGATCGACGAAGAGCGACACTTCGATTCCTGCCCCTGCCAGCTCCTTGACGGCATGCCCCACGGCTTTCTGGTGGGTGATGACATCAAGTCCTCCTTCTGTCGTAACTTCTTCGCGTCGCTCAGGAACCAAGGTGGCCTCGTCTGGCCGGACTTCCAGGGCAATGTTCAAGATCTCTTGGACGGCGGCCAATTCGAGATTCAACCTTTGCGTCACGGTCTGGCGAAGAACGCGCAGGTCGCGATCCTGAATATGACGCCGGTCTTCGCGGAGATGAATCGTGACGCCGTCTGCTCCACCAAGCAGCGCCAGGACCGCGGCCGCTACAGGGTCGGGTTCGAACGCCCTTCGTGCTTGCCGAAGCGTTGCCACATGATCGATGTTGACGCCAAGCCGGATCATGGGATTCCCGCGCATTTTCGAGGGTAGGGGGTCAATACCATGGTGGATCGTGCCGCTCAGGGCTGCGGCGTCGCGGAGGATCCTGCCACAGTCTTTCGATAACGAACTACTTCGCGGCTCAGGATCTTCAATGCCAGGAATGCGAGTACGAGATTCACGATCTTGTCCATCACAAAAATTATCGCTGTGCTAATGATCGTGGGCAAAACATAAACCAAAGGCAAGAATAACCAGGAAAGCCACATCCACGACGTAAGAATGGCGATGAGCAACATGGCCGGAATCCAGCGCGCCTGCCGGGACACGTGGTAGCGGTGATCGAAGTACATATGCACCATCGTGCGTGCTTCAGCATAGACGTCGAACAGCAGCCAGGGTTGCCTGTCGGCAGGGGCTGGATGGGATTCCGGCCGGTCGACGGCCTGCTGTTCGGCCTGGTCGGCGCCTGCGCGGAACAGTCCGAGCGCCGCGGGAAGCAATTGTCTTCCGGCATGAACAATGGCGGGAGTCGATTGTACGATGGTAGTCGTCGGCTCCCGGTTGATGCGACTGGCAACGCGCTCCACCACGCGGTCTTCGAGGTGCCGCGTGTCTTGCAGACTCGCCATGACGTCTTCCAGCCGACGTACGCGTTGCTCGAGCGACTCGGACCGGAGCTGGACGGAGTCGGAGTGTGCTTCCCCGTTCGGAGTGGTCGGGCTTTCGCTCATGAGACCATGATCGATCGTCACTGCGTTCGCCTTCGAATAATCGAGAAAGGCGTTCCGCCTGGACCGCCCCTGGTCTGCACCCAGGAGACACTACTCAGTGTATTCGCTTCCAGGATAACCACATTTGCGCGGGAAGACCAGACCGACGACTTTGGTGCAACTGTTGCGCGAACGCCTGCATGGTCTCTTCGTGCGGATGATCCGTGCTAATCAGCGTGACCGTGTCGCTCCGTGCACAGAGACCGCAGGCTTTGATCGTCCGACGGCCGCCCGCTGGCACCTGCCGCGTTCGGCACACAAAGTGCTAAACTATGCTTGTGTGCCGTTGGACTCCACATCGCGAAGGAGAAAACTAATGACGCAAAACCGATCGCCACACGATGTCGTGAAGCTGGCAGATGCGGCGAACCCGATGCAAGCGCATATCTGGCAACAGGCCTTGGAAGCGGAAGGAATCACGAGCAACGTGGTGGGAGACTTTCTCGATGTCGGCATAGGCGACGTGCCTGGTCTGACGGCGGAGGTCTGGGTGCACCGCGACGATTTGCCACGCGCCCAAGAGATCCTTCAGAAGGGCATCGAGGCTGGGAAGGAGTCTACGGAGGAGGAAGGTGAAGATTAAAGTGCGCGCGGGAAAATCCCGCACGCACTGCAAATGCCTGATGCCGCGACCAGCAGCGCTACTTGACCATTTCCTTGAGACTCTTCAAAGGATAAGCCTTCACAACCACGCGTGCCGGTTTGGCCTTGATGGTCATCGGTTCGCCGGTGGCCGGGTTGCGTCCCTGACGCGCGGGCGTGGCCTTCTTCTGGACGCGCTTGATCTTCAGCAAGCCAGGCAACGCAACCACTCCTGGGCCTTTCTTGCCTACATCGTGCCGGATGAACTTGGTTAGTTCATCGAAGACGGCCGCGATTTGCTTGCGCGACAGTCCGGTCGCCTCCGCAAGCGACTGATAAAGTGCAGACTTGGTTGCGGGCTTGGATGCTTTGTTGTCGGCCATTGAATTCCCTCCAGGAAGTCGAGTTGGACAAACCAAAATGCCCACGATAAGTGGGAAGTTAGGAATCGGGTGCGTGGTTGTCAATTGCATATTATGCAGAAAACACGCTTTTTTTGAATAAATTTGGCAGAAACCTGCCTTTTTTCTGCGGTTTTGCAATTCTCGACCCAAGGGGCCGTGCAGCTGTAGCTGCAAAACCGGGCTTTTTGCACACCGTGCTCTCTACGGATGCTGGCAGCATTTCCCCGCGTGAGTAGGATGATGCTGTGCCGGCTGGCGCTGCGCGAACCTGCCTGGTCGCGGAGCCCATGTGCGTGGCAACACGTGGACCGACCGGAACGTCGAGGCCAATCAACAGGACGGTTATGAAAGCAGCAGTCTTCGACCGCTTTGGCGATCCTTCTGAGGTCTTGCAAATCCGCGATGTGCCAACACCCGAACCGGGGCCAGGCCAGGTCCGCGTGCGCATGCTGGCAAGCCCGATCAATCCCTCCGACCTGATGACGATCCAGGGCCAGTACGGTCGCAAGCCCAAGCTCCCCGCTACACCGGGGTTCGAAGGCGTCGGCGTCGTCGAGGCAAACGGCGGAGGCCTTCTGGGCCGGCTCAGGCTTGGCAGGCGCGTGGCTGTGCTCAATCGCGAAGGGGGCAACTGGCAAGAGCAGGTAGTGGTGCCCGCTCGCCAGGTTGTACCTGTTCCCGCGGGCGTTCCCGACGAGCAGGCCGCGGCCTTCTTCGTCAACCCTGCAAGCGCTTTGGTGATGACACGGTCTGCGCTGAAGATTCCTCGCGGAGCCTGGCTGATCCAGACGGCGGCGGGCAGCGCATTGGGACGCATGGTCATCCGCCTCGGCCGGCTGTACGGCTTCCGCACGATCAACGTTGTGCGCCGCAAGGAACAGGCTACGGAACTTCTGCAGGCGGGCGGCGACGCCGTCATCTGTACGGCTGACGAGTCGATCGAGGAGCGGGCCCTGGCTATTACCGATGGCAAAGGTGCGTCTTTTGCCATTGACGCCGTGGGGGGTGCGACCGGCTCGGCGCTGCTGTCTGCCCTGGGTTATGGCGGGCGCATGCTGATCTATGGCACGCTCTCCGACGAACCCATCACGTTCCACCCGCGCATTTTGATGACTGGCCAAAAGAGCGTTGCCGGATTCTGGCTGTCGGAGTGGGTGCCAGCCCAAAATGTGGTGACGATGTTGAGGCTCTTTCGCCAGATCGGCCGATTGATGGAAGCGGGCGTGCTGGTCTCCGAAGTTGGGAAATCCTTTCCCCTTGAGGACATCCAGGCGGCAGTGTGCCAGGCGGCGCAGCCGGGCCGGCTGGGCAAGGTTCAATTGCGCATTGCCTCGGCATGACGGGCGCGTCGGCCGCACGGGGAGCGCTCTTGGCAATCCGCGCGGGCTCCGTAACTATAAGGGCACAAGGGCACGCGGGTTGTTGATTGCTGGTGCGTGGGCTTGCTGTTGGCGGGACCAGGATAGATTGCGTAGTCGGAGAAGGGAATGGCCTTGATGACGGACAGGCGCAACCAGGCAGTAACCGGCTTGACTCCTCCACAGTTGGACGAGGCCAGGATTCGCGTGGTTTGGCCGTCGGTTGCCGCCCACACAGGCATTGCCACCCTCGGGCGCGCCCTGACGCGCACGATCGTGCTGGCGCCATTGGCCTGGTTGATCATGGCGTTGCCCTACTTCATGAAGGTACTGCCGGGCATGGCAAGGCGCTACACCCTTACCAACCGGCGCCTCATGGTCCAACACGGCTGGAAGCTGACTCCCGCGCAGGAGGTCGCACTTGCGGACATCGACGACGTACGCATCGTGGAAGATGCCAATAGCGATTTTTTCCGGGCGGCGACACTGGAGATCCTCTCGAAGGGACGGGTTGCTCTGCGGCTTCGCGGCGTGCCTAACCCCGGATCGTTTCGCGAAGCGATTCTGAATGCAACCAAGGCCTGGGTGCCCGGCAAGGCGGATACAGGCCATTTCATCCCTGCCTCAGCAAGTAAATCGGCATGACGATGGGCAAGACCGCCCTCTTCGTTTACGGCACTCTCAAGCGTGGTTTCAGCAATCACGCCATGCTCGCCGGCCAGGAATTCGTCGGCGCAGCTCGTACTCTTCCCCGCTATCGCCTGCTCGACCACGGTCCGCATCCCTGCCTGGTTGAAGCAGTTCAGGCCGGCCGATCGATACGCGGCGAAATCTGGAACGTGGACGCCGCCACCCTTGACCGTCTCGATGAATTCGAGGAAGTCGATCATCTCTTCAGCCGTCGCGAGATCGCGCTCGTCGACACTTCCACGACCGTCTACGCCTACTTCTATCGGGGCGACGCGACCGGGCTGCCGGATTGTCTGGACTGGTGGTCGGAGCCCGAAGCCTCCGCAGGTCGCTAAGACACCTTCGCCGAAGGGCTTGTGCACCCTCGGCAAAGCACTGCTATTTCGCCTTTTGCGTGCATAAAGGGGCGCAAGGCACATCATGTTTCCTGCGTCGAAGGTACGCCGAAAGTGCGCCGATAGTACGCCTCCCGGGAGCCAATTGCGACATGCGAACGTTTGTCGCCTCCGTGGCGCTATACAGAACCATGTTGGGCCTCCTCGCGCGAGCGGACGAGCGTGGCGGGCTTTCCCACGGAATCGCGCGACGTCCATACAACAGCTCCTTGGCTTGGTGGGGCTGCGGATTGTCATTCGTTCGCAAAGGCCGCGACACCCGAAGTCGCGACGGCTCAATTCTAGATCACTCATGGCGGACAGAGAATCGTAGCCGAGGAGATTTGAGCCCCTACTTTCGACTCATCGATAGGATAGGCACTCCGAATGGGAATGATGACCGAAAACCATAGGGAATATCGACTCGCGACCGCTCTTCTTCCCGCTGTAAGCTTCGTCGGACGACGAACTTGGCTTGCCAGGGTAGGCGAGCAAGTTAAAATGCTAAGGGTTAAGTCAGCCAAGTTGCCCGAATCTCGTGGGGAATGGTGTAACGGTAGCACAGCAGACTCTGGATCTGCTTGTCTAGGTTCGAATCCTAGTTCCCCAGATTTCGTAAATCTCAGAGCAATAAAGAGTTACGAAAACTTAGCAAAAAAACTTCTGCAAATCTTCTGCACACGCCTCCGTCGCGTTAGAATGGCGTTGCTCTCCTGGAAAGGAGCAACCCATGGCTTCCCTGCAGAAAAAGGGCGAATCCTGGTACTGCCAATTCATGTACCACGGCCGGCGGCACACTTTCACCATTGGGAGGGTAGGGGATGACGAGGCCAAAAACACCGCCGCCAAGTGCGACTACCTCCTGATGCGCATCAAGCAGGACTTGCTCGAAGTGCCCGCCGACATGGATATCTGCACTTTTCTGCAACACGACGGACGCCCCCTCGACAGGCCGGGCAAGTTGCGGGGACAGCAGATCCAATTCTCCGAGTTCAGCGATTCGTATCTCAAGACCTTCAGCGGCGGCGCCATCGAGGAAAGCACCCTTTACACCGCCAGGATTCACCTCAATCACCTATCCCAGACGCTCGGCCCAGGCTTCCCGATGAATAGCCTCACGCTGCCTGACCTGCAGCGGCACGTCACCCGCCGGCAGAAGAATGTCGCCGGCATCACCGTCAAGAAGGAGATCGATACCCTTCGTTCGGCGTGGAGATGGGCGCAGCGGATGGACCTGGTGGAGGGGGATTTCCCAAATGGCGGCCTGGTCTATCCCAAGGCCGACGAAAAGCTGCCCTTCATGACCTGGGCCGAGATCGAGCGCCGCATCGACGCGGGGGGAGACCCGGAGCAACTGTGGGAGTGCCTTTACCTAACCGATGTGCAGATCAAGGAATTGCTCGCCGACGTAAAAAACCGCAAGGTCTCGGCCTGGATATACCCGATGTTCTTGACCATCGCCCACACCGGCGCGCGCCGCTCGGAAATGATCCGGTCCAAAGCAGAGGACGTGGACTTCGCGGGAGGGACGATCACCATCCGCGAGAAGAAGAGGGTGAAGGGGACTCGCACAACACGCCGCGTACCCTTGAGCGGTCCGCTTCTTGCCATGCTGAGGAAATGGCTGCCGGGGCGGGTTGGAAAACCTTTCCTCTTCGGACCGGGCATGAAGCCGATGACGCCCCAGGCGGCGCAGCACGCCTTCGCCAGAACTTTGGCAGACACGAAATGGAAAGTCCTGAAAGGCTACCACGTGCTGAGGCACAGCTTTATCAGTGCCCTGGCAAGCCGTGGTGTAGACCAGCGGATCGTGGACGACTTCGTCGGCCATCAAACCGAAGAGCAGCGGCGCCGTTACCGACACCTGTACCCCTCAACCCAGAAGCAGGCCATCAAGCAGGTCTTTGGATAAGGATTGCCCCTAGCTGTCGTCTCAACTGGAGAGCGTATGACCTACCGTCGACGGATACGACCGTAAGCGGCTGACGACGACTTGACACCATAGCTCGGTCAATCCCGATGCCGCATCAATGGCCTTGCGCCGAGATTCTTCGGCGGATGGGAGCCCGGAACGCAACTCCTCCAACGCCAAGTAAACCAGTGCAAGCTTTCCTCTCTCGAGATTGAAGGCTCGGGCCACATCAAATGATTCGCGATAAAGTGCCCTCCCCGCCTCGATACGTCCGGAGCGAAATTCGATGAGGCCAGCCGTGGCCAAAACGTAAATTAACTGTGCGGCGGAAACGCTTGTCCTATCAATTCTGCTCAGCGCCGTCGCTGCTCGCTTCACTTTGCCTTGTTGAGCGAGAGCAAACGCAAGATTGTTATAGAGGCAGACATCTCCAGGGTTGCTCAGCAACGCGAAGTGCGCGAATTCGATGGCTTGGTCGTAGTCTTCCAAAACGGTTGAGGCAATGTGTGAGCCGTGAATGGCAGGCCGGCTGGAAAATGGTTGGTCCGCCCACCAATCCCGAGTTCCCTGAATAGACCGGCTCCAGTTGGCCACCCGGAATGATTGCCAAGCGGTCGCTTCGGCCGAGAGCGAGACCTCGACACCCGCGGAAGTGAGGATTCCTGCGTTGCGGGCGAGCCAGGCAGCTTGTGCTACCGCGTTTTCCGATGGACTTTGGAGCGATTGGCTGATGAGGAGCCGACTTGCTTTGCGATTCCCGGCAGCAGCCTCAAGCGTCCCAAGCGCGCTAGCGAGTTCAGAGACGTGAATGGGATTGAATCTTCCTGTCTCAAGCATCTTGCGCGCGAGCTTGATATGCTTTGAAGTTCGACCTAAAACACCAGCGGTCGCAATTTCGGCAGAAAGGACCCAGGGATCGTGCTTCAGGGTTTTCGCCGAGGCAAGCAGAAGATGGGCTTGACGGACTTCGCGATGATGGAGCATTAGGCGTGCGGCGGCACGCAGAATGAACCGGTTTTCCGGAGCGAGCCTGAGCGCCACGCGCATCGCGCCTTTCGCTTTCTTGAGTGAGCCGACCGATGCGTATAGTCGTGACAGATTACTCCAGAGCGCCGCGTTTCGGGGATAATTGGAGAGCTGTTCCCGTGCGGTGTGGATCCCTATTTGGAACTGTCGTTCATGGGCGGAATGAGAAACGGGCGATTCTGCTGGATCGACCTGCGACAGGGCCTCCGTGATGAGTGGCCCCCTTTCGCCAAGTTTCTGCAAACAAATCGCCGCAATGGTCCTGGCACCGAATGGTACTCCGTTCTGGGTTAGAAGGAACCTCGCAGCATCGGCAGCATCGGATTCGCGGCCGCTCACAAAGGCTGCCGAAAGCAAGTCTGCAGCCGTGGAAATACCCTTGTGATGCGACCAGTCCTTGGAGAGTTCATCGAGCGCCCCACGCCAATCATGCGGATCAATCGGTAGGCTCAGAGATGATAACTCGCCGTGATCCAGCGTTGATTTGAAGCTGCGCCAACGCGGTATCACCTGACGGTCAGGATCTTCACTTAACCCAGCCATCTATGCTACCTTCGCCCCGAGGTGAATCTCCGCAGTGCGCGCAAGACGATCAAGGATTGAGATGTAGCGTTCGAGACAATATGGATTCGCTGCGCCGATCCGATTTGAAGGATGACCGCGTCTCGATGGATCAGGTTCACAAATCTGAGCGACGATAAGCGCCAGATCGTCCTTGACACGGTTAGGCATTTGGGGAGGTAAGTGGGACTTAAAGTCAGACATCGCCTGGGCAAAGGCAGCTTGCAGGTATGGAAGCACATCTGCGAAACTGCCGCCCCACATGTTGGGGTTGTGAACAGGTGCCAGGTGGCTGAACAAGAGCGCATTCATGTGGGCGCGCATGAAAAGAAATACTGCCAAGTTCCCAAGATGGTAGATGTCGCAACCAAAGCGTCTAACTCGCTCGTCGGCGGAAATCTGTCGGTACAGGAGCTCGGGCGGGGCATAAGTTCGGTCTCCAGCGCAGGGTTGCAAGTAATCATGCGGCGCTGGCATGTCCTTTGCCCACGCGCGGCCAAGGTCGCCGACTTTGCAGCCCTTTTGGCGGAAAACCAATACATTGGAAGGCTTCATGTCCTGATGGGCGACCTGAACGCCGTGGAGCTGGTTGAGGCCGACCGCAATGTGGTGAAGGGACCGAAGCGCGAAGGCGATGTCCAAATTGGCTTGCGCATCCAAGTGCCCGCGGATATCGGTATCGGCTTTCTCGAAAATCAGGTATTCAACAGTACTGAGCGGGTCCGCAGGGTTGAGTCTGGCCGTTCCGCTGTCGATGGCATGCACTACTCTTTTGAGGCTTTGGTCGCGACAGCGTAGACACAGGTTCTTTTCAAAGAGATACGCTTCCGTGAGAGCCTTCAGCGCGAGAGCCATATGCACAGGTGAACTTACGGCCGCCGAGTAATCCATTGCCTTGAGGTATGCGTCCCGGCCGTCCGGATGCAGGACGTTGTAGCCGACGGAGAAGAAGCCTCCGGTTGCGTTTTTTTGGCGAGGTGCCAAACCGATGACTTTCCATCCGCCATCTAACGTCAGGCCGGTAAGCGCTTGTGCAGGTCCCATGTATCGTCCCCTGGACGTGATGAAACGGCCCTACTGCCAGCATTGGCAACACGCACCTTGACTTTATTATTTCGGAGCGCGCCTTCGGCAAACTCCACTCACGTTGCTCTTAATCGCCAAACAACTCGCGTCCGCAGCTTGATCGGCATCAAGGACACCTGCATGTTACAGATTGCGACGGAACATTGGAATCCATGTGGAGGACAGTCTGCCAGGATCTTGGCCGTTTCAAAGCAAGTGCCGCCAGCTCGCTGGGGCTAGACCTACCCCCAGTTCCTCGTTGACCATCCCGGTCCGAGGACTGCCCCGTCATCCCGGCGAAAGGGAAGCAGCCCTTCACGCTGATAACGCATCAGCTCTTCATGGCTGATCCCCCAGGTCGCGTACGCCCATCGGCCTGATATTCTTTTTCCCGCCTTGATCCGGCCGAGGCGGCACCATTCGCTGCATGTGATTGGTGCCTTTCCGACAATCCCGGCGAATTGCTCTACTTCGTAGAAGTCCTTGATCTGCTGGCGCTCGACCAGCAGGTCTTCTATTTCATCTGGTTTTTCTTCAAGCGTCGTCTCCCTCTCCTAAGTTGCTGCTCCGGACGTCATCCTCGGCCGCGTCAGCTAAGGGCAACAGCGTCCCTGCCAAACACACCAACGGCATCAGCCCCGGACTGATCTCGTCCGCCAACCCCAGCACACTGTCGTAAGGAATAAAACTCTGCCTGCACCGGCCACAGTAATAGTAGGCACGCCAGACATGCATTTCCCCATGCACCGTCAAGACCCGCCGTCGGTGATAGGAATGAAACCTGGCGGCGTAACCACAGTGATGCACGTCACGCTGCACCCTACATACCCCTTTTTTTCCGGCTCGCCACACTGGCTTGCCGGACATCATTGGCCATCTTCTGTCCCGCGTCCCGGAACTCGAAGTCGATGGCTCCAAACTCTTGAGCCTCGGGCACGTCCACGGCCCGTTCGACCATCTTTCTGACCTGCTCCTCGGTTTTTGGACGGAGTTCTTTCATGATGGCTTCAATACTTTCTTCCCGAGTCTCGCTAGCAGCCGAGGGAGGCACACGACCGGACATGGCTCAATTCCTTTCATGAACACGGGGTGGATTTCCAGTGGCTCCTCCAGACTACCGCGCGACCCAACAGTTTCCCACCCAAGTGACAGCTGCACACCCCGTGTGCTTGATGCCATTCATTTTTGCTGGACTCAGTGAGTCACGGCGATTACATTCGAGTAAGCCTTGTCTCCCCCAAGAATTTTAGGAGGTTGCCATGGCTTATGCTCGCCTGCACTGCTCTTTCACGGTTCTTGTCTTTCTCACCTTGGCCTATCCGTCTTGGAGTGAAGATCCTCAAGGGGCAGGGAAGCTAGAAGCGATCAAGGAGGCGAAAGCATGCACCGATTTATACGGTGACCCGCTGCCGCCAGGCGCTGTAGCCCGGCTTGGCACGGAACGCTTCCGGCCCGGTTCGTACGTCCGCTTCGTCGCGTGCCTGCCGGATGGCGAGGCGATCCTCACGCTGGATCAAGAGAATGGTTTCCTCACGCTTGTAACGATTTGGGAGCTGGCCACGGGGAGGGTGCTGCAACGCTTTGCGGGGCCGCCCCAACGTTCGGGAGGGTCAACTGTCGCGCTTTCTGCTGACGGCAAGATGTTAGTGACCATGGGATACGACAGTCGAACTAGGAAGGCTAGCGTCCTCTTGTGGGACGTTGCCAGTGGCAAAGAGCTGCCACCCTTGACAGATGTGGGTGTCAATGCCATGGCGATTGCGTTGGCCCCCGACGGCAAGACCTTGGCTGTGTCGACGAACATCCCAGGCGACTTTCGGCTTTGGGATTTGACGACAAGGAGTGAAGTTCGCCATTTTCAAGAAACAGAGGATCTCTGGCCGCAACTTGCATTTTCTCCCGACGGGCGAACACTCGCCTCTGGAGGCATGAAAGGGGGCGTGCGACTTTGGGATGTCGCCACGGGACGGCAGCTACGAGCAGTGCGCGGCCATGGTGAACAACTCACTTCTTTAACGTTCTCTCCCGATAACAAGACGCTTGCGACAGCCACGCGAACGGAGAAGTCGATTCGGCTCTGGGACACGGCCACCGGCAAGGAACTGCGCGCGTTTCAGGGCGAGCTGGGATCAGCCTGCCTGGCTTTTTCGCCCGACGGCAGGTTCCTCGCTTCCGGAGAAGAGGTAGGCGATGATCAAGGATTGAAGCATCACCCCGTGCGGCTCTGGGATGTCGCCACGGGACGAGAAGTCCGGCGCTTTTTGGGACACCTATTCGGCGCCAACGTTGTTGCTTTCTCTCACGACGGCAGCAAGCTAATTTCAGGAGGTATTGCTTGCCCCCTTCGGATTTATGAGGTAGCTACTGGCAAGGTGATAAACGCGGCCGAAGCCCATGAGAGCCACGTCAATTCTGTTGCATTCTCTCCTGATGGCAAGACCCTGGCGACCGGTGGGTTGGATGGAGCCATTCGGTTCTGGGAGGCACGCGCGGGAAAACCATCGCGCTTGTTCGCGGAAGAGCATCGAGACCGCGTTTGGCAAGTTGCCTACTCGCCGGACGGCCGCACCTTGGCCTCCGCCAGTCAAGACGGCACGGCGCGATTTTGGGACCCCTCATCCGGCCGCGAAACAGGGCGTCTGCCGTTGATGAGCGCAGGCCTGCTGTCGGTCGCCTATACGCCCGATAGCCTGATCCTGGCCGCATGCGCCACGTCTGGCGAAATCACATTTTGGGACGCGGCAACGCACCGGAAGCTGGATCGTCCTTCAAAGGTGAAGGGCAATTTTGGTTCGCGCCCTTTTTCTCCTGACGGAAAAATGTTCGCCGCCATCGACTTGCCTTCGATTCAAGGTTCCATTTCTATCTGGGATACTGTCACGGGCAAGAGAATCCACAGATGGCAACTTTCGTCATACATGGCCGTCCATCCGGCCTTTTCCCCGGATGGGAGAATGCTAGCCACGGCTGTGTTAACCAAAGCGTTGCACTTCCTGGACATCCCTACGCACAAGGATCGCTCCATTGTGCTCTCCATGGATGCCCCCCCGACTGCTCTGCAATTCTCCCCAGACGGTCGGCTCCTGGCGATTGGCACAGCCGGCGGGACCATCATCCTTTGGGAAATTGCCTCGAATCAGGTTCGGCGGCGCTTTTCAGGACACCTATCCTCCGTCAGTTCGCTTACTTTCTCGCCGGACGGCAGCCTGTTGGCTTCCGGAAATTACGACACGACCACCTTGCTGTGGGACATGACCGGCCGAGCCGACATGGGCAGCATGCGGCCGCGAGCACTATCGAGGCAAGAAGTGGATATCCTTTGGTCGGCTCTGGCCAGTGATGATGCAGCCAAGGCGTACCAGGCCATGCTTGCCCTGACGATTTCCTCCGAAGTGGCGCTTCCGTTGTTCAAGGAGAAATTGAGACCTGTGGCGGGAGTCGGTCCACAGCAGTTAGAGCAGCTCATTGCCGATCTCGACAGTCCCCATTTTGCCCTGCGCCAGAAAGCAACGCAAGAACTGGGAAAGTTCAGGGAGTTGGCCCGAGCGTCCCTGAGGCGAGCGCTCGAAGGCCAAATATCGTTGGAAATGCGCCGAAGGCTGGAAGAATTACTCAGCAACATCGAGCCATCCGTCGCCGCGCCGGAATTGCTCCAGTCCTTGCGGGCCGTGGAAGTGCTGGAGCAAATTGGGACCCCCGAGGTCGCGCAGATCCTGCAAACGTTGGCTCAGGGAGCCCCAGAGAGCCGGTTGACGGCAGAAGCAATGGCAACGTTGGCACGACTTACCAAACGGTTTGACCGGTCGCATTCAACAGAGCGTAGCAGGAAACCGCCAAGATGATCTGCCGGGCGCACTTCTGACGATCACGAAAACAGGGGTGGTCACCCGTTCTCGGCAGGGCTTCTCTAGTATGGCGGCGTTGCCGGTGATTGGGAGAGCCGAGCGCAATTCGATTGTTCCCCTCTTACACATAGTCCGCCCAGTTACAACTACTGACCGCCATCGCTCAAGGCCAGATCGATTGCTCATTTTGGCCTTTCCGGTCATTACTTATCCTTCTACACTGTTACTTCAACGGCCTCAAAGGACCACCAGCACCTCGATCAGCGTCAGCGGCCTACCCTCGGATTAGGGGACAATTTCTCCGCCGGCAGGAGTTAGCAACGCGTGAACGACATCACCTGAGGTCAAGAAAGACAACGTTCGAACCGATCCGTCCGCGAAGGCAAACTGCGCCCCATTCAAATGCGCCGATCCCCAATTGTCTCTGAAAAGCAGCCCCATCTCGGGAGAATCATGCACGATCAAGCTACCTCCTCTCTGCGTGCCATTACTCCCGCCAGTAAAGAACGGTTCATCCCAGTACCACGTACCGGAGTCATAATCCTTGGGATTCATAGACTTCTCGCCAACAAGAATCGTATTCGATGTCCCGTCGGTAATCGAGGCTATGGTTAGACATAACGGCCGATTTGGGATTACCAATCCATTGGCTGCATAATCCGTTTTTCCCCACTTCCATCCTCCGCCGTTATACTCGCCATACGCATCGTTCACCGGCACTATTGCCTCCGGTGATCGTCGAGTCGAGCAGGTGTAACATGTCGCAGCTACAGTCCACGATCTGTTCTGGTACATATTATCCTGTTCAATAAACGGCAGAATTGCGTAGGCCCACGAACCGCCCTGGCTCCGCGAGCTTCTGCTTGGATCACCAACGCCCCACATGGACGTAATCCCAGTCTCGTAGACAGTCGTCGATATATATGTCCGATCACCATTAACTGCTACAATCCAGTCTGTTGGATCCCAACCGCCATTACTTGGCCATACTCCATATGTATCATGGTGATGTTGCATCGCCAGTGCGCTCTGCCTCAGATTATTTGCACAGGCAATCCGAGTGGCTGCCTCGCGCACACGTTGGGCAGCAGGAAGCAACAGACCCACAAGAACTGAAATAATCGAAATGCTTACAAGGAGCTCAACTAACGTGAAACCGGACTTGCAGCTGGATCTTACGTACATGGTACACATCTCCTACCTATTCGTCTGGACTCTGTCGATCGAGCGGCGGCAGACCCAACAGTCGGCGGACCCTATTTGCCTCATCCCGCTCAATATGGTAGATAAATATTGAATAGCCGGCCTTATAAACCGGCTGAAACAACTGAAAATAACAGTAAACATTCCGCGGAATCTGAAAACGCTCGCCGCGCGGCGTGTACTCCTCGCCTTCCATTCCACTCAACAGGTTGACGCTAACAGCATACCAGCCCGGGCGCGGGCCAAGGTCTGGGAAAAGCGGCATGACCGACAGCCGATTCTCTAGGACAGGTCCCCAAGGCGCTTGCTGAAAAGTAAGGCCAGTCAGATGCGGATCTAATCCCCCATAATAAGCCAGGAACATTGGCCTTGCTTCAGGATGCTGGTCTACCCATTTCTTCACAAACAACAGATCTTGGCCCCAATCGACATTTGACTCGATGAGATAGCGCCAGCCTTCGTCGGGACCTCCTACCAGCTCGTTAAAATACGATACATAGTGAGGGTGGCACCGAAGAACCGAAATACTATTGTACAGTATCCCGCCTACGACGACAGAGCTGCCCAAGAGCAAACCGATCCGTCGTGGGCTGCTGGCCAAACGCGAGAGAAAGGACAACTGAAAGTGCTTGACAAGTGACACTTGTCCCCACTCGGCAACCAGGTCCTGAACTAGAATCCCAACACGACTTATTCCAATGAACAGGAAAGGAAAGGCCGGAAGGGCGTAACGCAGGTGTCCATTTATCCCCGTCTGCGAGCTAATTAGCACAAGAATAACTATTGGCGGCACCCACACAACCACCTCATCTGTTACGCCCGCCCTAAATCGGGGGCTACATATTGCCAAAAGACAAGCCATGGCTGTGAACACTAGTGTGCCTAACGGAAGTTTTATAGCCAGGCCGTAGAGGTAATAATACCACCAACCGCCGTCTCGCCATTCCCCGTGAAGAAAGGCAGGAGCGCCCCGATCAGCGCGTGCCTTTTGATCATCAAGACCGAGCACGTACGATTCTGGTAATGGAACCGGAAGGGCTGCAACAAGCGTGCCCTCAAAGCAATTGGGGTGCCTACTCTCATGGTTTAGGTATGTGAGGGCGTCACATTGAAACGCAAATGTTCCAAGGCGCCGTCCCGTCCCCTCCCACGCATACATGAGGTTGATCGCAATTAACGTCGCCACTGTCATTACAATGATGTGGCTGAGGCATGTAATGGAAGGCCGGCCTAACAGGTGGAAGACGAGCCCGACTCGGCCCGAACTGTTGATGGAGGCCTTTTGCCGTGCATTGTCGCGGACAGAGGAGAAAGCAGGGATGATGCACGCCCCCAAACAGAGCGGATACATCACTAACAGCGAATATTTTGAAAGGACTGCGAGAGCCAGCGTTAAACCTGTCCATATAGCCTCCCTTAACGAAGGCTTTCGGATGTATTGTCTGAGGGCGAGGGCTGAGATAAGGCCGAACACCGTAGCGCCTAGGTCGACGGTGACAATTCCGCTCCAAGCGAGTACATTGGGGCACAGTATCCACAGGAATAGGGCGACCAATCCGGATGCGACGCCAAATAGCCCTGTCGCCCATCGATACACCAACCAGCCACCAAGCACTGATAACGCTGTGATCATGTAGCGAGCTGCGTTTACCAACTCCTGGTAACGGCTACGATTCACGCGCGCGAACTGGAAGTGCAACCATTCCCAATTGGTGACGGGTGTCGTAATGGCCTGTTCCGGCAAGTGAGGATGGGAAGCTACAACCGGTAGAGCTGCAAGGAGCTTAACAAGGGGAGGGTTAACCCGATAGATCCCAACAATACCCCTTTCCCAGGCCATCACCCCATCGAGGATGTGTCCGCCCTCGTCTGTTGTCACGCAGTGTTGGCGCAGGCCGTGGACCGTTACTCCGGCGTGAAGTATGAGCAGGCTGCAAGCAAACAGGGCTGCCGGCTTCACAACCATAGAAAGACGATGCCCCCACAAAGGGTGAAGCATTCAGCGGCCTGCAGTAAGCTCCGCACTTTGCACGCGCATTCATTCCGAGCATGGGCTTCTTGGTTTAGACCCTAACGTCCTAATTGGCGTCACGCTATCCCCGCACGTCGCATCGGTCGAGCGGCTACTAGGATCGGCACGTACCGACTAGTATTGGCGGACAGTGCTTTTAACATGCAGAGAGAATGCAGTATTTCCCGCATCGGTTATCCCATGCACTGGAATGGAAAGCATGCCTGCGAACTCGGGTTCCTCTCGCAAATCGAGTACTGCACAAGCCTCCATTGTCTCGAATGGCATCATCGTCGAGTGAGGTAATATTATCTCCAAGCAGGGACACGTTGTCCTTACCGACGCTATGTGTATTTGTGAAGCGCTGGTATTTGTTAACAAGAAACTCTTGCTCTGGCGCATGCCGCGCGAGACATTTCCTAGATCGACACTTTCGGTACATGACAGCACCGGAGCAGGGTGCAGGAGGCGAAGTCCCGCAAGACCCGTCAGGACAAGCGCCGGAACACACAAGGCAACCGCGACATAAAGGCGGGGCCAGTGTTGCAACTGTCGGCGACTCTTTTCGGCGGAGGGAAGCCCTGTCCATAGGCCAAGTACGGCAAGGACGTCGAAGACAAACGTCCACAGAGGTCTGATGGCAATCCTGCCGAAACACCCGCACGACAATTCGCCAGCCAGAGCCCTATTTAGAGAAACACCAGCAAAGCAAATGAAGCATCCGATAGCAATCAGGTGCGTTTGTCGAGGAGAAATGCCGATGCTCAGCCAGACGCCGAGCCCTATCTCCAAGGCTATAAGAATCGCTCGGAATGCCCAGGTTTCACTGTCAACCCTAGGTACGTCCGTGGCAAGCGCCGCGGCCTTTAGGCCACCAGCAAGCAACAGAGCTGCTCCAATCATCCTAGAAACGATCCCGTAAAGTAGAGACCCTTTGCCCAGATGAGCAATCGTAGGACATTGCACAGATCACCAATCCCAATGTGCGACACATCGCATAACAGCAGATTCCGTGACTCATAAGGTCTAACCCGAGACTGCCCTACGACGGCGAGCAACATAGGCAGCAACCAATGCGCAGGCCAGCCCGACCATGCCAAGCGTTAGCATCCAAGGGAACCGCCGGCCACCCGCTAAGGATGCCTCAGAAATCCCGAATGCTGTTGGACGGAATTCACTCTCTTTGCCAGGCTCTAGTTTTACGTCGGATGCCTCTGCAGTCAGTATCGACCCCGGAAGATGTCGACCACCATCCCCCTCTCTCCAGTACTCAGCCTTTTGTATTATTGGTATTCCGTCCACCTTCTCTCCATATTGAATCACGCAACGGTCGTGTGCCCCTCCGTACTGATACTCCCGAACCACCCAGGAATCCTCTGGAGCAAATAGAAACCAGGCCGGGACATGCATTTTGCTAGGGGTAAAGCGTTCATAGTGGAGGCGAACGAGCGTTTCACCTTGGGACTTAACCTCTTCGGCGGATTTGATGGTAATATCCGAATTGCCGAGATAGTCCCGTATTCGGGCGTTCAATATGCAGTAGGCAGCAAAAGGCAACCTTACGCCTGCGGTTCGCATCCTATCCAGCTTTCCCTCGTAAGTTTCGTCACCGGCCTTTGTCAGGAAGAACGTGGAGCTGTCATCGTTCCTTTGTACGCTGAATCTCCAGGTCGATGTATTGATAGAAGCCCAGGCGATTTCCTTCGCATCCGATCGTAGCCCTTCAACGCGGAATGCGTCTCCGTTTGAAGCATAATGGAAGACTCTCTTGCCTCCAGGAGTTGAGCGAAGCGCATCGCCGACCTGGGTCTCAGTAAGCTGCATATGAGTATATAGGTGCTCAACTCTATCAGCTGCAGGTCCATACTCCTTATAGTAGCGATCCTTTACATCTTGTCCCTGGCACTGCTGCAACTGGCCGGCAATTAAGGTCAGAAGCATGGCAATTAGGGAGTAAGGCGGAGTGGCGATACACTTGCAAGGATAAGACATGGTCATGACTCCAAAGTTGCGTCTACGCTTTAAGACACTGCGCACAAGCTCTTTGTCTGTGTCTATTGCCCGCCTGCAGTGTGGGGAGGGACTTGAGTATGTGCTGACGTGCTAAAGGTGGCACGACACTCAAGCCCGTACTTCCCAAGAGACACATGCTCAGCCACAATACTCGCATTGTGGGGCATTCTAGCGAGTGTCCCGGTCAGCTCTTGGAAAGTTACGAGCGGCGGAGGCATCACTGCGGCATGTTACATATGCAACCGCCAGATGTTGTACTGCAACACGAACAGAGCCCGGCAACATGACGGGGGTCGCTGGAAGGAGTTCCGCATGCAACGCCTGTGTTATCTAGGGTACATCTACACGTCGCGCATAGAATGCACACCGAACCTGTTGAACTACTGGCGAGCAGAGGAGTGTGCTCCCCAGCGAGTCAGCCTAACCCGATGAGAATGATAGATAACGCCGTGGCTAGCTTCGAGAAGCGATTACAAGACCGTTTCATGCGCTTCCCCTTTTCACAGAAACGTGGAGATGGCTCCTGTCTGAAGAAGCTAGGCCAACCCTCAGAGGTGCACGGCGCACCTCCGCTGCATTTCCAGCGACGCTACACTTTCAACCGAATGAACCTTAATTACTACGCCAACAACTCATCACCTAAGTGTATTGCCCGCCTCTGTTATGCGGAGCCATGTGCAGTAGCCAGCAACGTGCTGACGCTTTCAAGAACACTCAAGCCCCAAGCTCCCACAATGAAACATTCAACCGTTGGGCGCACAGCTGCTTGGATTCTGGCAAGTGTTGCGCCCAGTGGCTGCGATCTTACGATCCGAGACAGCCTCACTGGGTCGTCTCACATTGGCAACCGCTGTCTGCTGTCGTAGTATGACACTTACAGTTGCCGGCAGCATCACAGGGATCGCTGACATTCAGTTTGCATGCATCCTTAGTATCGACCGGGTCACAATTGCAAGTTCCGCAAAGGGTGCATACGGTGCCTGTGGCGGCGAGCAGACGATTATGCTCTCCGGCGAAAAATCCTAATCCGAAGAGGATGATCGATAATGTCGCAACCACCTTTGAAAGACAATTACAAGACTGCCCCATTTGCTTCCTCCTTTGACGAACACTCGTGGACAGAAACAGTTGTGGTTACTTAGAAAGAGCGCGCATTCACTGACTCATCTTGCCTTTCCTGCTTTTCGACTGATCCAACTATGTACAAGGTCAGGCCTCGGGTATGGCCATCGAAGTAGACCGTCGCAGTGTGCTGGAATTCTCTGCCCTCGTCGGCCGGACGTGGTTTGACATGGATGATCAATTCGCGGCTTTCACCAGGGTTGAGTTTAAAAGGCAATCCCCTGGGCGTCAAACAGCCGCAGCTCGTTTCTACGCCAATAACCGTCACTTCTCCAGGCGTGTAGTTTGTCAAGAGGAAGCGTGCTGGGGTCGCCTGGAAGAGAGGAATTGAGACCAGTCTGTTAACCGATGGCAGAACCACGACAGGGTAGTCGCGTACATAGGCCTCGAACGCTGCAAAGGAGCCAAACTTAACGATACCCACGATTACAAGTAGCCCGCCCAGAAGTGCCGCCGAGAAAACAGGCAATTTAAACCAGCACCAGAAGGCATGTAGTGCAGCTTTCATCGAAACCCCTGCCAACCACCGAGATCACCAGGTTCGCAGTACGCATCGGTTCACGCGCTTAGAAAAAATGACGCCTGGGATCGTCATGCGTGCATAGCGACCTGGTTTGAACCAAGGTAACGCTCGCGCCGGCGCATTTCATCTCCGCAAGACCAGAGAGCCACGTGAAATCGTACCGAATTGACACTCCAGGAAAAGCCAATAGTATTACCCTAGTGGCTCTGGCCGCAAATCGTGCTAGATACTCCGAACACCAGGTCCGATGCACACCACGCGGCGGCACAGGAATTGCTTGCCTTACTTATTGCCAGGGGTACTAGGGTTGCCCCTTCTAACTATGCCAGAATTCGCCTGTCTAAGCTCTGGTTGAAACCAATTCCATAACTCTACTTCCAGCATAATCCCTTGAATGAGATTATTGTCGACAGCCTACAACACTTGGTCAAGCCCCTTGCTGGGGGAGACCTGGGGGAGCAGTCTAATGAGTCGTCCAGCCAACGCGCCGGCCAGTTCCATCCCCGTGAAACCGAATGAGGGGCGGATCCAAGGAACGGTTCAGATCCTTAATAGTATCGTGCAAGCGAACCTTTGCATTCTTGCCGCGCGCGACCAGCAGCGGATCATCACACCATTCAGGCCAGCAGAGTTCTTGCAAGGCACGCAGGAGAAGTTCTTGATTGGCAGCAGGGACTCGGAAGCGCTTCAATATATGAACGCCCCAGGAAAGTACGCGCCTGTCCAGATCGTAATGCGGCGTGAGTCGTCCCAAACGTAGCATGGCGCCAAGACGCGTGCAGGCTTCATCACTATCTGATGGGAAGTCTACGGTGAAAATGTGGTCCAGAAACGCTGTGCCAAGTTGCGTCAGAATGAAACAGCTCGTCTTGCGAAAAATCAGACTATTTGCCGCGCGCGGTCTGTTCCGGCCGGGCGCACCGGCCAGGCAATGTTCGATGTGTCCCTCGTAGATCATCCAAAGAAGCGCCTCGTCTGCCTGTCCTTGCTCAGGCAGTTGCTGGTAGAGCACATACGGGGCGCTTAGGCCTCGGCCTTCGGGATGCGCCTGCCGACGATTGGAAAGCAGCCGCTCGTAAAGCGACCGCATCGTGTGAAGTTCGTCAGTATTTGCCCGCCGTGCTTGCTCCGGCAGGACTTGCACAAGCATACGCAATCCTCCCAAAATAAAGTACCGAAAAATCCAAAACACCCGACATGGTTTTTCAAGATTCTTTTTCGGCAAGGGGCCACCAACCAAGGGAGGCCGAGTGTCGTTGAAGCGGTACGAGCTGATTTCGCTTCAGGCGACGGAGCCTTGGAATCGTGATTGCGAACCTGGGCGGGACGAACGAGTCCGAATCGGATATCGCAGCCGAAGCAACATCGGTGCCGAAAGTGCCAGAAACTGGCGCAATGGGTTAACTCGGAGCGAATCAATCACTTACGTTTGGTCCGGAGAAATGAGAATGCACGATCGGCCGGCTCAGACTATCGGAAATCTGGAGGCGCCGTCTAGATTCTGGGCGCTTTTTCACAACCCAACTCGGCCCCATTTTGACTGAAACGGCCTGTGTTCCGTGCTCCGCCGCCGTGTCGGCAGAAGCATCCTCAAGAACTAAAAGGGCAGGTATTCTTTCGCCTGAGTTTCAGGGATGTGAAAGGCCTTGGTAGTCCGCCAGCACTTGGCGCAACGCCCCGTGCCGAAAGTAGACTAGAACCTGATCTGCCCGCCAAAGCAACCAGGTGCCTCAACCTGGTTGGCTGGCATGCAGTCACGTTGCCGTGACATCGGAGCCGCGTGGAATGCCGAATGATGGCAACGCGACGGATCCATTCCACATCGCTGTCAGATTGTCGCCGCATTGCCGCCGCATCGCCAATCACGCCCCCCCAATGCCCCCCAAACCAAGCAGCTTGACACTGCGCCGTATAGTCCGAATCTACGATCGACGCTGAGAGTCACCGCAGAGAGTTTGTGATTATTTAGCGCTTGGTGGAAAAACCACTCGAAAACACGGCGGCTTTTTGGCTTCCAAGATGGCAATACTCCATAAAATCACAACCTCAGAGCGTGATCAGTCCCCGGGCGCCTCATTTTGGACAACTGCAATGTGAGTGGTAATCATCGCCCCTTCCGCAGATGGGGGGGACGCAAAGCGGCCATGCGCCGCCGCGAAGGGAGTGGTGCGCCTCCAGAGCGACCTCCCCGACTCCCAGACCACGACATGAATTTCTACCTGTCCGAACTCCGCAAGGGAACTCAGTAATGGATGATTCAGGTCATTGCCATCTTCACTATTTGGACGATCCAAAGGTTTTCTTCGCACAGACCCTTCCCATAAGAGCCGGGATGCAGCTGAGGTAACTGCTTCCGGCGATTCTGACTCTGCCAGCCATTTGCTATTACCGTTGTTCGGGGATCCATTGCTTATGAAGGATTTGCTGGAGAGGGTCAACGAGCGCCGGATTCTCTTTCCATCGAGCGTCGATCCGTGAGAAGGCCTTCGCCAGCAACTGTCGCACGTCGGCGTGAGGATTCGTCATCACGGCAAGGATGCATCCGTAAAGAATTCGGGCAACGTGGCGATAACTGCAGAATGCGGTGCGGGTCCGAGTGTTGCTGTACAAAAGAGTGCGCATTTCATGAAACGTCTTATCGGTGTAAATACAATGCGCATCGCGATAGTCAGTATAGAAACTTTCCACCGCCGGGAGGCCGGCTCCTGTCAGTGCACGGTCAACTACTTTGCCGGAAGTCGTCAAGTTGTTGACAAGGTTAACAGCAAGCGCATGGTTCTCGGTACCCGCCTGTTCCACAAGGTACCATTCGCCCCATGTAGATAGCCCCTTGCCGCCCCGTTCTTTGTAGAGCTGGGACACGGGAATCGGAGCCACGCCCACCTGATCTGGTTTTAGTCCTTTACACAGGGGCTGCCCTGTCGCATCGGTCGCAGTGAACAAGTCCACCAGCGTCGAATACCAGTGCCTGGCAAATGTCCAGTCCGCAGCCGGGTGGTTTCTTGGATCCACGGAAGAATTGACGGAGACGATTTGCTCTGCATGGATCCATTTCCGCAACCGCTCGATGGCCAAAGCGATATCCTCGAAGCACCCGGTACGAAAAGTGACCTCGAGGGAGCCGTCTTCGCGCCTGGCCGTGCCCCAATCGGCTCCGTGACTCCAGCACAGCTCGAGAACAGTTGCTAGCAAGGAATCGTACGTCGTCGTTTCGATCAGGAGTCCTGGTTTTTTACGAGCTTCCTTTTTAGTCACACACTGCATTTCGAGCTCTTCCCAGGTGTCCGGCGGTTTGCTTACCAGGTCCTTTCGGTAGACAAGCATGCTGACATTTATAAAGTAGGGTACGGCAATGTAATTTGCTCCGGGCTTGAAAAGTGTCGCTTTGCCTCTTAACTCGACAATGAAGTTTTCAGCGCTTGCCGGGCCAGACTGCATTGCGTAGTCCACGAGCTCGTCAGGCCTGATTTCAGCCAATAAGCCTGCCTCCTGTAAAACAGTGATCCAGTACTCGTCTACGCTTGACACAACCATTGGCTTGCGAGAGGGAATGTCTTTGGCCCTGCGACGGATGCTGAACATACGCTGCAGTCCAGCCCGGTCGAACTCATGGATCCCCAGGCCCGGATAGAACGATGGAACATCAATGGTCCGCAGCCCGCTGATCGCGTTGCGCTGAGGAGCGTTTTCTGCAAAAAGAATCAGAAGTCCGGTTGCCGGGTACGTGTCGAAGAACTGAATACCACGGCCTGGCATGAAGTCGTAACAGCACGATCGGCGTTGAATCGGCAGGCCTCGTCCTTTTAGAACTTTGCAGTACAAGATCTCTTCTTTCACGTTGTCAAAAAGAGGATCGGGAGTTATTTCCTCTGCATAAAGTCTGATAACCGTGTCAACCAGGAAGCTGTCGGACCAAAAGTCGGAACCGCCTGGTTTTTCTTCGCTAATCAGCAGGGCCGTGGTTTCGCCACCAGTGTTCTCGCGCCAAGTGAGGTAACTTTTGGCCATCGCGAGGAGCTGACGGTCCGAACTCCAATGTTCAGTCTTCTCTTCGTGGGGTACGGAGACCAGATCGATAAATGCGGGAAGACTATCGAGGATCACGAAGTCAGCCGCGTGCTCCCAGATGCCATTCCAGAAATCGTCAAGGACCTTTGAAGGATCATCTGACTGGGTCCTGTCGTAGGAATAGGTGAAAGCAATAAGCTTCGCGTTTTTGTCCCCAGCGGCCGGAAGGTACTTTTCGAGCGCCAGCTTGGCGTAGCAATCCTGAATCTGCTTGACCACAGCCAGCGAGTTGTTTTCAAGGCACGCGAAAAGGACCTTCTTTCCGCTCGCAAGCACATTGGCCGCGATCTGCAGTGCCAGGGTTGTTTTTCCGGTCCCGGGTGCTCCTCTGATCAATACAGTTGAGCCAGCAACGAAACCGCTACCACCCAAAAGACAATCCAACTCCTTGATCCCAGTCGAGAGCTTCATGGCAATACATTCCCAGGGATGCTGATCCCACCGCAATTGCACTGATTGGTAGCAGGAGTTTTTGGGCTCAGGGAACGCATTCGTTTCGCCGTAACACGACTTCTGCAGCCAGGTGGGTTTTTGGGCGAAGGAGACAGGAGGCAAACTCCGTGTCGCATCGCATGGAGCCGAGCCCCACTACCTTTGAATTTATGTCCGCTTGGCAATAGATCAACACTCTCATGCAAATGCAACCAGAAACGCTACCCAATGGAGTGCTGGAGTGCTTGGGAATCGAAAGAACCGGCTCCTGTTGAAAACAACAAGCACTCACCTGAACGAGACTCTCACAGACACTGAGCGACGATTGCTAATCCCCTGCTTCCCTCGCGTAGAGTGTCATCAACCGCTCTTCATTTCTCCTCAGGAGCGTCGATGACCGTGCCGGTTTCGACATTCGGCCATCCGCGCGCCCTTTTTCAGCGCATGTTCAACCGCCATCCTGGTCTCGCCTGGCGAGTCAAGGATGGCGCTGGAATGAGAGTGTGGCCAATGGCCGGTTCGTTCCTGAAACGCATCCACCCAGGGAAGGAACCTGTCCGATCGAGATCCTCGCCCAGGTCCAAACGTTTCGTACGCCTTCCAGTTCGATCAGCAAGATCGCCAACGACGTGCCGCAGGGCGATCCGCGCAGCCCATTCTTGAGCGCCAGATCCACGGCGGTCCAGGTTTTGCCGGGCACTTCTGCGATCGGACCGGATTTTGCCGGCGGCCACTCGCCCGGTCGCTCCTGATTTGAACCGGCACATGCAACGATTTGTTGCTCGGTCAGCCCAAGCAGGCCCTTCCGACTACGAAGGTCGCGGCGCTCGGCAAGCAACCTTGCCAGCCACAATGGCAAGCTGCGGATGCCGGCCCGTAGCGCAAAATCATCCGCTCGCCACGTGTCGCCGCCGGATTCGGCGATGCGGCCGGAATTTCGGCTGGGCCAGTTTCCCGTCCGTTTATGGTATTCGTCGGCGCGTCGGAGGATTGCATAGATTGTAAGCGGGGATAGATCGCGGATGTATCTGGCGCCGCGGGCCTTGGACGGTAGCTGAGCCAACGAACTGCCGTCAGGAAGCTAACGAAGTCGCCACGCAGGGCTGCGTCCATGCTCACCCAGATCTCGCTGATGCCTCCCGGAATGCTACCCGAATTCCTTATTGGCCACTTGCCAGCCTTCTCGCGATAGGCATCGGCCCACTTGAGAATATCTTCAATGACCAGGGCGCGCCGCTGTAGCTTGTACATGACTCGTCAGACAAAACACCCGGGTTCTGGACCGAACTCAAGACGAAATGAGGCAGGAATTTCTCAGGTGGTCCGTTTCACATTCCCGAACCAGCGTATCGGCAAGCACTCCAGAGCTCAAGCGACAAGCTGGGTTGCATGCCGCAGTTCTCGGTGCCCGACCGAGAAAGCAAGGCAGGTTCTCCACGGCGCAAGTAGAGGCCGAGACCAGGCAAATCGCCAGGAGGCCAGATCGATTAATCGGCGGCTGGTTTTTCGAACCGGATGCTTGCACAGTGTGTGCCGCTCGCGTATAAGTATGAAGAAGTCGAGTAGGGAATTGAGGACCACTGCTTTAAGGATCAAACTTTCGACCGGAGATCCTTGGACCTCGCTGGCAAGCCGCCGACCATTGCGATTGGGATCTTGCAGCATTCTTAATCTAAAGGCCCGCGGCTCTATCAGAGGCCTTCTTCCCTGTGGCGCGATGGCCATCGCAGCCTACTCCTCTCTGCCAGAAGCAGGGCAATCAGCACACAAAGGGATTTGAATGGAAACTCTCGCCCCACCCATTGTGACAGCAATACTCCTGCTTTCCGCACGCATTTTCTTACCCCGTCGGACTCCACGGACTTTTTCCCCTGACGATGTGGAAATCAGGCCTGCCGGCAAACGTACTCGAAAGTCGCTGCTGCCTAGCCATCTATCGGAGTCTGTCACCTGGCGGTTTATCATGCAGGCTGCCATTTCCCTCATCGTTCTCTTAGTTTGCCTGCCGTTTTTGGCTCTCGCTAGCGCTGAACACCCTTGGAGGAGCGGGGCGCAATACTCCATCGGTCTCGTCGTCGGCTTCTGGCTTAACGCGACGAAGGACGTGCCCGCTCCGGGGCAAAAAATGGATCGGAAAACAAACCATCATTAGCTGCTTTAGATTCGGGCCGAGTTTAGTGGCAACGCCATGCCGCAAAAACGAAAAGGAAATCTCTCCAATGTCCAGATTCACACACCTACCGACGGAGCCGAGGGCAAATGAACCTTCAACCAAGTCACGCGCAGTTCCAGTTGCTCAAGACATCACGGCCTTGTTCACCGGCGAGCGAGTGCCGACTCTTTACACCTCAACCTTCACCAACTCCGAGCGTGATCGGCTTTGTCGTTGGCTTGAGAAACAAGGTCACGCACCGACACTTCTAGTGTTTCCCAAGCTCAAAGTCGAGCTTCTCGACGACCTTCGTAATTACCGGCCTCCAAGCGCCGAGCGCACCCGGATTATCGGTAGAAGCGCTGGAGAACGATTTGGAGCGGTCGCAGAAGCAGTCGCATGGGCAGATAGAGATTGCGGGCTATCTCGATGGGGTGGTCTGGTCTTGTACCTGCACATGCACTGCTGCGCAATCCGGCGACCTAAAGAGCATTTGCTCGCACTTTTGCACACGAAGCTTTTCTCGAGTGAGCGAGATTTCATGGCAGCTGTAATCCCTGCCGAGAATCTGCCACGCGAGACAGTAATTCCAACGGCAACCATGTTTAGCAGAAAAGATGAGGCTGCCCAGAGGCGAAAGGAGGTGGCTGAGATTCTTAGATCAATAGGCAGCGGGCCTGATGATTACCTTACCTCTCTCGGTGCTGGTGACTTTAGCAGCGAATGGGCACAGTCCGATGATCTGGTGACCGAACCAAGAGCGTGCATACTAGATACCGGAGCCGATGAAAGCCACATTACGCTTCAAGGCAAGGTTCTTGTGCACGCTATGTTCGACTCACTCGGGCAATTCAAGCACGCCCGAGATTGCGTTGACCATGGATGCCACGGCACAAAGATAGCAAGCATCATTGGTGGGCACACCGTGAACGGCAACGAGCTCGTACGCACGCACCCATTCCCCCTACGACTTGGCGTTTGCCCGGCTGCGAGACTTTCCGTAGTTAGTATCGCGCGCGGCACACCGCTTGACGAAAGATGCAGTTTGAGCGATGTGCTTGCCGGCATGGATTGGGCGATCGCCAACAAGGATCATCCTGCATGGGGCAGGTACGAAGTCGTCAACATCTCGATGGAAATCGCTTCCCGATTCTTCGAGCAGGAAGCCCGACAAAAGGTCGATTCGCTGGCTGAAGAATTGCTCTACAACGGATTGCTCCCGGTCTTTGCCAGCGGCAACGAGGGAGCCGGCCTTGCGACGATGGGCTGCGTTGTCGGGTCCATGGACCGCGATGGCAAACATGTGAGCAAGGATGACAAGTCAATTCATCTGTTTGCTCCTGGCGAGAAGCGCTTGTGTTGCCAGCCACCGGTTGATGAACTCGCAAACGATGTTCTGTCCTGCTACTCTGGATCGTCTTTTGCGGCTGCCTTTGCGGCAGGAACGCTCATTCAGTTGGCTGCCAAAACTGGCAAATCCGCGTTCCAGTGCTTTGAGGCTCTTATCGCGACCGCTGAACCTGGAAAGATGATCCGGCCTGAAAAGGCATTTCGCCATCTGTGTGGCTGGTGATGACCTTGGAGGGCTGGCCTGCAGGGAATGAGAGTTCATTCTGCCATTATGTCCCAACAACCTGTGAAATAAAGCCTTACGCGCTGTAGGCTTTCAGCAGCGCTCGTAAAACGTGGCGGGAGATGGATACGTTACCAGGACTGCCAGCTCAAGTTCTTGCTTGACCTTATCCACGGTCTAGGCTATAGACTTTTGGCTCGGAAAGTGCATAGCGTATTCTCATGCAAACAACTTCGCTTGCCTAGCTTAACACATATTCTGCTATAAAGTCGGAAGATAAATGACGGACCAACTATCACTCTTGGTGAGCTTCAACACAAACGCACTTAAAGGTGCCGCGCGATTTGATCGCGACTCGAAGCGCGCCATTCTTGAGCAAGGACTCGCTCGTTTCCGCTCTCACTTCCCTGGCGTGCGAACTGATAAGCCCAATGTTTCTGCTTGCGCTGTCACGGTGACTGGGGCTCCGGAACTCATTGAGCAGGTGGTTTGTTATCTCGAAGAGCATAAGGATTTTGCCTCCTATTTGGTGGATGGACCCATGATTCGTCCAGCGACACGCGGATAAGACGGCTCCGTCCCCTCACGAGACCGCCTAGCCCATGCCTTCGGACAACGTAAACTTTTCCAAACAGTTGTCGTAAAGGGCGCTAGCAAGCGTCAACAATTTCGCCGATTCTCCTTGGAAAGAGGTCATGGTTGGGGCCATGCTTAGTCGCCAGCTTTGGTAAGTAGCGAGTCAGCTACGGAACTCTGTTCCCAGCAAGTGGCAGCAGCCTGATTCGCACGGCCGGAGGGAAGCTCAGCATGGCTCCTCCAGCACAGCGAGCAACTGCCGCAGCGTGGCCGCGTCAAAGCCGGGAGCAACGCGTACGCAACGGCCGCCGGCCAAGACGATTTCCAACTGGCCTTCTTTAGCCGGCAGCCGATCGAGGATAACGTGCACGGGGACAAACGCCGAAGTATCAGCAGCGCACCGATCACATTCCCGACGCCAACAGTAAAAAGTCGGCTCCGAGACGCCGATCCATTGGCAGTAAGCCCGCACACTCGTCCCGCTCGTGCGCCACTCTCGAATCCGCTCCCGCCACTGTCGTGCTTTGTCCTCGTCTCGCAGTCTGCCTTTGGACATGGCAATGCCCTCCTTTGGGAGGACATGGTACCGCAGCGGTCAAGAACGCCCTTGGCCGGACGCACACCATCGGAAGTGCAGCGTACGTGCTGGCTATGCGGGAAGCACACACTTGCGTGGCTTCAGTTGGTTGGCCGACAAGGCTTCCCACTGGAGTCGGCATCTTTTTTCAAAATCTTGGGATTTCTCTTTGCAACCCTTGCCAGGCGCATTACCATATAAACAAGTCCTGTCGCATGGTTTCTCCGGTGACTGGGCGACGCTAGAGGAATCCACGACGGGACTTTTTCATGCGCCAATCGTCAGCGACCGATCGCAGAGGCTAGACGACGGCCGGCGCGGATCATTTTATTTACACAGAAACCCCTTCTGTCAGCAGCCTACGCGACCTGCTCTCAAAGTCGTCATTTCTCTGCATAGACGATCCGGCTTTGTTGCTGCCCGCCGGGGGCTGGGAGCGCCGGAATCGTCGGGAGCGCAGTGCACGTGTTGGCCTATGCAGAGATGCGCGGGATTCTGCTACCGAATCTTCACGATCTTCACCTCAAGCTTGCACTTTTCCCAATCGCTTTCTGTAGTGAACGCTGGTATGGCGAGGTTCATAGCCAACGCCAAACAAGCCCGGTCGCCCAAAGATAGACCGGCTTTTCGCGTTGGTTTCAAGAGCGAAGCCACAATCTTGGCATGCGCGCCGTCGAAAGGAATGACCGGAATCTGCAGCCGATCTATCTGATACGCAACATCCTCCAGCGGCTTCCCGTATTCGACCATCTTGCCCATGCATTCGGCGAGATTGACGGCCGAAATGCACGATCTACCTAGCACCTCGGCCACTTTCTCCGCCCCCGGTTCATTCCGTAGGAAAGCGATTAA
>Ga0310039_10000167_pt1 | contig 64170 bp, 49 predicted proteins | sample Sb_taG_4_FD_200460 | JGI IMG/M metagenome (GOLD analysis project Ga0310039, IMG submission 200460) | Peat soil microbial communities from Weissenstadt, Germany - Sb_50d_6_BS metaG (v2) (version 2) | ecosystem: Environmental > Terrestrial > Soil > Wetlands > Peat | place: Germany: Weissenstadt...
CATCAAACTGCCGCTCACCACGCTGCTCTTCAACAACTCGGCGATGGCGGCAGGTCAGCGCGTCTCGATCGGCGGTGACATTAGCACCACCGACGGCACGACTACTCTGACTCCGCACCGCGTCGTTCTGCGGCGCCAGGGCCAGGCAGGCACCCTCGCCGGTAACGTCGTCATCCAGAACGGCAATAACGGCAGCTTCCAACTGAACGATAACTGGACGGCCGGAGTCCTTCTGCCGCAGCCACTCACGGTGATGACCACGGACGCCACCAACTTCATCAATCTCAGCGGCCTTTCCGCGCTGCAAGGACAGAGCGGAATCTCACTGCGGGTCGTGGGCTTCGTTCTCATCAATCCTGCAACGAGCCAGCCCGTGTTCGTAGCTGGCGCAGTCGAGGAGCTTAGCGACTAAGCCTAGCTGCACGTCGCGACGCCGCGATGTACTAAGACGCCGCTCCGATCGGACGCAAGTCCGCTCGGAGCGGCTTCTTGTTGTTTGACGAACGCGGATGCAGGAAAGTTCGGAGAGATAGCGGGGTTGCGCAGAGCGAGAGCGGCGATCTAGTGGCCGGATGTTTCTTCGGAGGAATTCCGGAAAGCTACTCCATTCGAACCGCGACGATTTTGCTTCCCTCGACGCGCACTTCGATGGCCATCGGCGGTCTCAAACCCGAGCCCTGAACCATTTCGCCGCGAACGAGACCGTCAATCCCCGGCCCATATTTCGTCAAATCGAAAACGCTCCGATTGCACGGGTCGCCTACCATCGGATGTTTAGCCTCGAATCCGTAGTACGTCGCCAGCCGCTTCATGTCCGTCACATATTCAAGACGGCATTGGCCGAAGGGCTCGATCAGCGAAAATCCCCAGTAAGAGCCGCCCGGCAGGCGCACCACCGTCGCTGGAACGCTCTCTTTCGTCACCGGGTTCAGCATCACAAATTGCTTGGATGACCACGCCGACGGGAATTCCCCCGTCGAGCCAATTTCTCCCGGCCCATGCGGCACTTTCTCGATGGTCGCAACGGCTGCAACGGGACTCGCCGCGGGCGGGGCAACTTCCGCAGTAGCGGGTTCTGCCCGCTTCGAGGCCAACGAGAACCACCAGAAAAATGACGCGCCAAGCATCAGCACGGCCCCGATGGCGATCGTCAGCCACACGGCGACGGGAAGTGATTTGGCGCTCGACGGCCCCGACGCAGTTTTTCGAGCGACGGGGACGCCCGGAATCTGCGGCTCAACGACTTTAAATTTCTCCGCGCTGGGATCTTGTTCGGTCATAAAAGTCTCGAGATACGAGACTTCCAGCTTGGAGCCAGACGCGCAGAATTTCAAGATTGGAGAGACGGAAGGGTATTAACGCTTTCGCATGTGGATTTCGGTGCCGCCGCGCTCGAACTTCACCTCGTCCATGAGCTGGTTGATGAGGAAAATTCCCCGGCCATGATCGGAGAAGAGATTCTGTCCGACCACCGGCTCCTTGATCTGCGAGGGATCGAAGCCTTCGCCCTGATCGCGGACGACGATCAGCAAGCCGCGGTCATTGTCGATCGCAACGCAGAACTCAACTTTCTTGCTCGGGTCGCGCTTTGAACCATGAACCATGGCGTTCGCCAGCGCTTCGCGCAGGGCAATCTCGACTTCCCATTCCTTGCCCGCCGCGCAGCCCATTTCCTTGACGAAGTCCATTACCCACGAGACGACCGGGGTGATGGTGGCCACGTCAGCGGGGCCCGAAAAGCGCAGCCGCACCGCCAGCTTATCCGACTCGAATTCGCACTGGGGCAGAGAATCTGGAGCCATATATCCCTATATTAGTGGCGTATTTGTTTAGCGCAAAGCAGAGATTTGGGCGCACACCATCCGCTTCCGACTTCGCCTATGCACCTGCAATCAAAAATCAAATTGGATGCGATGGCTGCACCGAGTGATGCGCGACGTATTCGTTCAAGTTCGCGACGCAAAGCAATAGCTCCAGAATCTTGCTCTGCTGGGCCAGATCACGCTTCTTGGCAAGTTCCGAAACCGCATTCAACGTGAGTTGAACGTCCGAAAAAAGCCAGTCGAGCGTCGCCGCGTCCGGCGATTCGCCCCGCTTGCAATTCTGCAGCGCTTTATCGGCTCGCGCGAACGCTTCGTCGAGAAAGTGATCGAGGCAAAGTCCGCCAGCAGCCAGCGCTGGAGGCACTTCCTCATCGCACCCTTCGAATCGGCAGTGCGGGGAGGCAGCCGCCGCCATGACACACCCTCGAGCTTCGGCGCGAATGGGACGCGAAGCCGCGGATAAAATATCATATCTCGGAGCGCGGCACATAAGGGGCGTCGCCCGGCGCGGCCGGAAGAACACCCCGCGAAGAGAAGCTGGCTAGTCGATGCGAATCGAGCCGGAGCTTGTATTCAAATCCACCAGAACCCCGCCATTGCCGACTTTGCCGCGAAGCTCGTGAGGATTGAGATTGCCGGACACCATGATTTGACGTTTGCTGTCGATCGATCCGCTGCTGGTGTGCGCCGCCAATTCGAATGACGCTGATTCCGGCAGCTTCACCGAGACGTCGCCCGAGCCGGTGTGCAGCTTCCATGGTCCCGCGGGTTCGCCATCGGCGTGGATGTTGCCGCTTCCGGTTGTGGCGCGGACGGCGCCTTTCACGTGATTCAATTCAATTTCTCCCGATCCGGAAGTTGCATCAATGTCGCCCGCGGCGGTTTGTTCGAGCTTGATGTCGCCGCTCCCGGTCGAAACCGTAAGCGCGCCGGCGATGCCTGTGGCGCGGATCGTTCCGCTGCCCGAACTGATGTGCGCCTTGCCTTGCGCGTTCTGGATGTCGACGTCGCCCGAGCCGGTGCTCGCGCGAACCTCGGCGCCGATATCGTGAAGTTTGAGGCTCCCCGATCCGCTCGCGGCCTCGACCCGTCCTGCAATTCCATCGAGTTCCTCATCGCCCGAGCCGGACTTCGCGCGCAGATGCGTCTCTTTGGGCGTCTTGATCTCATAGCTGATCGAAATATTCTTGAACAGATCGTGGTCGTCGCTTCGGCCGATGCGGATGGTGTTGCCTTCTTGTTGGATCGGCGGGTTGTCTTCAATTTGCTTGATGCGCGCATCAATGTCGCCGCCGAGATGCCAGCCGCTTGCTTTAATCCGCGCGTGGATTTCGACGCGGCTTGAATCCCCGGGTTGAACAGTGATGTTGCCGGAGCCAGTTTGAACGTCCAGATCCACGGGACCGGATACGGTCAGTGTTTTGTCAAAGTGTCCTTCGCTATCGGCCAGAACCGGTTGCGCGCATATCGCCGCCAGCGTAACCATCGCAGCGGCCACCAGAATGCTCAACCCCCAGCGCGAACGAATTCGCATCGTTGACTCCTTATTCGTAGATAGAGTTCCGCCCCGCAGTAGATACGCAAACAACTCCTGGAATGTTCAGACGAAGGTCACTTCGGACGGTGAGCGTGCGTCGGGGCGCTAAAACAACGCGGCTACGCGTTCGCTCCATGGCATTTCTTGTATTTCTTCCCGGAGCCGCAAGGGCAAGGATCGTTCCGGCCTACCTTGGCGCCCGCTCGGACCGGCTTCGGCGCTTCGGCTTGCGCCGGGCCAGCCTGGAACTGAAGATCCTTCTGCTGCCGTTGCTGGCGGCGCTCGAGCTGCTGCTGAATTCCAAATTGCTTCGGCCGCGCGGGCTCCTGGCCTCCCGAAGCTTGCTGCGGCGCCTGCTCGCCTTCGGCTGGGCGCACCAGGAACAAGAACCGGACCGATTCCGTGTCAATCCGATCCATCATTTCCTCGAAAAGTGTAAACGCCTCGCGCTTGAATTCGACGAGCGGATCCTTCTGCCCGTAGCCGCGCAGGCCGATGCCTTCTTTCAAGTGATCGAGCGTCAGCAGGTGGTCTTTCCATTGCGTGTCCACGATGTCGAGCAGAATCCGCCGCTCGAGCCAGCGCAGCACCGGCGCCCCGAATAGCGTTTCCTTATCCTCGTATCGAGCATGCACCTTATCGAGAAGCGTGTTCACCACTTCATCGTGATTGACGCGTAGAAAATCGATTCCCACAGCCTTGGCATCGAGCCCGAATTGATTCAGGACCTCATTTGAGAACTGCGTGTGATTCCACTGTCCAGGATTGATTTCGCGCGGGCAATATTTCTCCGCGATGTCGAGGGCGATGCTGTCGGCACGCTCGAGGATGTACTCCTTCTGATCGGCGCCTTCGAGAACGTTACGCCGCAGCGAGTACACCGTCTCACGCTGCTTGTTCATCACGTCGTCGTATTCGAGCAGGTGTTTGCGGGCTTCGAAGTTCTGCGCTTCGACGCCCTTCTGCGCGTTTTCGATTTGCTTGCTGATCATCTTCGATTCGATGGGAACGCCTTCGGTCATGCCCAGGCGATACATCAGCGCCTTGATGCGCTCGCCGCCGAAAATGCGCAGCAGATCATCTTCGAGCGACAGGAAAAAACGCGAAGCCCCGGGGTCGCCTTGACGGCCAGCGCGTCCGCGAAGCTGATTATCAATGCGGCGGGCTTCGTGTCGCTCAGTGCCGAGGATGTGCAAGCCCCCCATGGCGATCACTTCATCGTGTTCCGCGCGACACTGCTCGGCAAACTGGTCGTACACCGGCTTCCATTGGTCAGCCGGCACCTGGAAAATTCTGCCTTCCTGTTGGAAGAGAACCATCGGGACATTGGCTGCAGGAGCCGCCAGCGTAGCAGCCGCCGAAGTTGTGGCGCCGCCGCCGGACTGCGCTGCGATCGCTCCCGCAGCCGGAGCGCCGCCTTCCGCCTCTGCCGGAGTTTCACTGCCCGCGCCATTCCCGCCGATCACGGCGCCTGCCGGCGCGTAGGGAATCGCCAGCTTGTTCTTCAGGAAATGATCGCGCGTCATCGCTTCGGGATTTCCTCCCAGCAGGATGTCGGTTCCGCGGCCGGCCATGTTGGTCGAAACCGTGACGGCGCCTTTGCGCCCCGCCTGCGCGATGATTTTCGCTTCGCGCTCGTGCTGCTTCGCGTTCAGGATCTGGTGCGGAATCCCAGCCTTCCTCAGCCATTCCGCAATCTTTTCGGATTTCTCGATCGAGATGCTGCCCACCAGCACCGGCTGCCCCGATTCAAAGTACTGCCGGATGCCGCCTGACTTCGTTCCATCTTCCTGAATGATTCCATTCACGGCCGCTTCGAATTTCTCGGCTTCCGTACGGTAAACCACGTCGGGGTATTCGTGCCGGATCAGCACCTTGTTCGTCGGGATGGCGACGACATCGAGCTTGTAAATCTTTTCGAATTCCGCTGCTTCGGTTTCGGCCGTGCCGGTCATGCCCGCCAGCTTCTTGTACATTCGGAAATAATTCTGGAAGGTAATCGTGGCAAGCGTCTGATTTTCGCGCTCGATTTTCACGCCTTCCTTGGCTTCCACAGCTTGGTGCAATCCATCCGACCAGCGGCGTCCGGGCATCTGCCGGCCGGTGAATTCATCCACGATGATGACTTCACCTTCTTTTACAACGTAGTCCACGTCCTTCTGATAAAGCGTGTGCGCGCGCAGGGCCTGATAGACGTGGTGAATCGTCTCCATGTTGGCCGGATCGTAGAGATTGCCGAGGCCGAGGAGCCGCTCGCACTTCGACACGCCCTCTTCCGTAAGCGTCGCGGTGCGATGCTTTTCGTCGAGCGTGTAATCGATCTCCAGGATCAGCTTGGGAATGATCTTGTCGATGCGATAGTACTTGTCGGTGGATTCTTCCGCGGGCCCCGAAATAATCAGCGGCGTGCGCGCTTCGTCAATCAAGATCGAGTCCACTTCGTCCACGATGCAGAATTGATGGCCGCGCTGCACGCAATCCTTCAGGTCGTACTTCATGTTGTCGCGCAGATAATCGAAGCCGAATTCGTTGTTCGTGCCGTAAGTAATGTCGGCGCCGTAGGCCGCGCGGCGCTGCACATCGTCGAGATCGTGGACGATCACCCCAACCGATAATCCTAGCAGCCGGTAGATCGGGCTCATCCATTCGGCGTCGCGGCGAGCCAAATAATCGTTCACCGTGACGATATGCACGCCGCGGCTGGCCAGTGAATTCAAGAACGCTGGCAGAGTGGCGACCAGCGTTTTTCCTTCTCCGGTTTTCATTTCCGAAATCTTGCCCTGGTGCAGGACGATTCCGCCGATGAGTTGCACGTCGAAATGCCGCATCGCGAGCTTCCGGCGTCCAGCCTCGCGTGCTAGCGCAAACGCGGCAACGAGAACCTCTTCAAGCGCCTCTTGCAGCTTGGCCTTGTACTCGCTGTCGGCGGGCTCGACGCCTTCGAGGCGCGCGGTCACCTTCGCCTTCAGCGCAGCGGCGCGCACGGGGAAATCCGCATCGCTGAGCCCCTGCATCTCGGGCTCGAGCGCGTTGATCTGCGCCACGATCGGCACGATGCGCTTGATATCGCGCTCGTGCTTCGTGCCAATGAAGCGCGCGATTACTTTGTTGAGTATTCGGTCGAATTCCATTTGGTTTATTAGACGCTGCCGAAGCCGTTCGCGCTGCTAAAGCCGAGCCGCACAGCTCCGGAAAAACGAAAGCAGCCCTGCCAGGCAGGACTGCTCGCTAAATCCTGCACTCACTATTCTAGCGTGTAGCGCGTCCTTCGCGCAAAGCCCCGCCGCTGACCATTCAGGGAGTTCAGAGGTCATCAAAGGCCTTGAGAGCGCCCAAGGATGCTGCTGGAAGGGCATGTTTGTGTCTTGAATAGAAATGAACGCCGTGCTTTATTTTCAGCAAGTTACGACGATTTCTGCTCCCTCTCGTGTCTCGAATAGAAAACTGCAGTTCGAAGCGCTCGTTGCCGAGTTCCTCCTATGTGCGGTGGCCGGCGTCGTCCACAATTTCCCACATTAAACTAGCAGCGGTTGGCGCCGGATACCATGGGACTCGGTGCGCGATTACGCAGTCGCCGGATGGCGGACCTCGCGGCGATTCTCGTGGATCGGGTTCCTGTAGCGATCAAGATAGTGCTCCTATGTGCCGCGATGGCAGCAGGCCGCTCGGCTTGCTGCATCGGCGGGAGCGCTTTATCATGAGATGCGAGGAAACGAATGCCTGATAAAGCCCCGATTCCCGGAGTCAAGAATCTCATCGCTGTCGCCAGCGGCAAAGGCGGAGTAGGGAAGACCACGGTCGCGGTGAATCTCGCGATTGCGCTGAAGCGCATGGGAAGCGCCGTCGGCCTACTCGATGCGGATGTCTATGGCCCGAATGTGCCGGTAATGCTCGGCACTACCGAGCAGCCGCGCGCCGTGGACGAACGCACCATCATCCCAGTCGAAGCCTACGGCGTGAAGATGATCTCCATGGGCCTGCTGAATGCCGGCGATAAGCCGCTGATCTGGCGCGGCCCGATGCTGCACAGCGTAATTCAGCAGTTTCTTCGCAGCGTGCAATGGGGCGAGCTCGATTATCTGGTGGTTGATCTCCCGCCTGGCACCGGCGACGTGCAGCTCACGCTGATTCAATCGGTCGCGCTCACCGGCGCCGTTGTCGTCACCACGCCCTCGATCGTGGCTCTCGCCGATGTGCGCAAAGCCATCGAAATGTTCCGCCAGGTAAATGTCGAAATCCTGGGCGTAGTCGAAAACATGAGCTACTTTAATTGCCCGCATTGCAAAGGCCGCATCGACGTTTTCGGCTACGGTGAAGGCAAGAAAATGGCGCAGATGTTCGGCGTGCCATTTCTCGGTGAAATCGAAATCGAACCGCAAATCCGCATCGGCGGCGACACCGGCAAGCCCGTCGCATCGCTCGGCGAAGACGCTCCCGGCTCGCCCAGCATCTACGCCATGGCCCGCAACGTAGCTGCCCGCGCCGCCGACATCAATCGCGCCTCCCCCGCCGGCCCGGTGGTGCAAATTTTGTAGTAGCTCCGCGTTCTTGTCTCGCTATTCCGCGTATGCTACTTTCGCTGTTCAACTTGACGCAGTTTCGCGCGTTTATGCGCGTTAGCTTGCGTCCGGAGCGGGAGCCTCGGGTTGATTCGCACCTATCGCGGGCACACGCCGGAAATCGGCGCGGGCGCTTACATCGACGAATCCGCGGTCATCATCGGCGATGTTTCGATCGGCGAAGATTCGAGCATATGGCCGTGCGTGGTGATTCGCGGCGATGTCCATTGGATTCGCATCGGCAAGCGCACCAATGTGCAAGACGGCTCGGTGCTGCACGTGATGCGCGACCTGCATCCGCTGACGCTCGGCGATGACGTGACCATCGGCCACAGCGTCGTCCTGCACGGCTGCACCATCGAATCGCGCTGCCTGATCGGCATGGGCTCGATCATTTTGAATGGCGCAAAAATCGGTACAGGCAGCATCGTCGCGGCCGGCACGTTAGTTGCCGAAGGCACAGTCGTCGCCCCGGGCAGCCTGTTCATGGGCCATCCGGGCAAATTTCGCCGCGCGCTAACGGCCGAAGATGAAGCATTCATCGACGCGCACGCCGCGCACTACGTTGAGTACAAGGAAACGTATCGGTAGCCGGATTCAATCGTTTCCGTAGATTGAACGCCGAGCGGGCGCAGCAAGCCGCGCCCCTACGGAATGATCCGCAAACGCGACGCCGAGGTCAGATTGGTGGTTTTCGTAGGGGCGCGGCTTGCTGCGCCCGGGCTTGGTGCCCAACGAGAGGAAACGTACCGAACGTAGCTGCGCCAACGCGCCAATGAAATTCCAAGCCATCAAAGGCACTCGCGACATCCTGCCCCCCGATTCCGCTATCTGGAATCGCGTAGAGCAGACCGCCTGCGACCTCTTCGCCACTTACGGCTTTGGCGAAATCCGTCTCCCCATTTTCGAGCAAACGGAACTCTTTGCCCGATCCATAGGCGTCGAAACAGACGTCGTAGCGAAGGAGATGTACTCGTTCGACGACCGCGACGAATCCTCAGTCACGCTACGCCCCGAGGCAACGGCGTCCGTCTGTCGCGCCTACATCGAGCACGGGATGCAGACTCTGCCGGGCAACGTAAAGCTTTACTACATGGGGCCGATGTTCCGTCGCGAGCGCCCGCAAAAAGGCCGCTATCGCCAGTTCTATCAAATCGGCGCCGAAGTCCTCGGCCAGTCCGACGCGCCCGCAATCGACGCCGAAGTCATCGAAATGCTGCTCGCGTTCTTCGAGAAAGCAGGCCTCGCTGGAGCAACGCTTTCCGTGAACTCGATCGGCGACAAGAATTGCCGGCCGCCATACGTCGAGACGCTTCGCGCCGCACTGCTAAAGGTGAAAGATCATCTCGGCCCGGACAGCCAGCGCCGCATCGAAACAAATCCGCTGCGCGTTCTCGATTCGAAGTTGCCCGAGGAGCAAGCCATCATCGAAAGGCTCCCGCGCATCGCCGACCATCTCTGCGCCGACTGCCGCGCGCATTTCGCCAAGCTTCAAGACGAGCTGAAGCTGCGCAGCATCGCCTACGAAATCAATTGGCGTCTCGTCCGCGGCCTGGACTATTACACGCGCACGACCTTCGAAATCGTCGCCCCCGGCCTCGGCTCGCAGAATGCGGTCTGCGGCGGCGGGCGGTATGATGGTTTGGTCGAATTGCTCGGCGGCCCGCCGACGAAAGGCATCGGCTTCGCTATCGGCACCGATCGCCTGATTCTCTCGCTGCAAGAGACGGGCAAAGCCGCAGCGGCAAAAGCCCTCGACGTGTACGTAGCATGGATGGGCGAGAAAGCTTATGCGCCCTCCGTGAAGCTGGCGCGAAAGCTGCGCGATGCAGGCTTCGCGGTCGAATTGCCGCCCGAGGAAATGAAATTCAAGAAGTCGCTTGGCCTCGCCGACAAATTAGGCGCGCGTTTCGCGCTAATCATCGGCGAGGACGAGATCGCCTCCGGCCAGCTCACGCTGAAGCGCCTGGCCGATGGCGAGCAATCAAAATATTCGGAAGCCGCGTTGCTCGAACATTTGAGGGCGGCGCGCTGACTCAAGAGGAAACCGCAGACCTCCATGCTCGATTCACTCGGCAATCTGAAACGCACGCACTATTGCGGCGCCCTGCGCGCCTCCGATGCAGACACCGAAGTCGTCCTCATGGGCTGGGTCCATCGCCGCCGCGATCTCGGCCAGCTCATCTTCATCGATCTACGCGACCGCGCCGGCATCGCGCAAATCGTCTTCAATAAGGAACAGCATCCGCACATCCATGCGAAAGCCGAACAACTTCGCGGCGAATTCGTCGTAGCCGTGAAAGGCCGCGTCGTGAAGCGCCAGAAATCGAATCCGGAAATCGCCACGGGCGAAGTAGAAGTCATCGCCACCGAACTGCTGCTCCTCAACACCGCGAAAACTCCGCCCTTCCAAATCGAAGACGAAATCACCGCCAGCGAAGAAACGCGCTTGCGCTACCGCTATCTCGATCTGCGCCGTCAGAAGCCGCATAACAACCTCGCGCTGCGCCATCGCATCGTTCTCGAGATTCGCAAAGCCCTCGACGAGCTGGGCTTCTACGAAGTAGAAACGCCGATGCTTACGCGCTCAACACCCGAAGGCGCGCGCGATTATCTGGTCCCGAGCCGCGTTCATCACGGCCAGTTCTACGCCCTGCCGCAATCGCCGCAGATTTTCAAGCAAATCCTGATGATCTCCGGCCTCGATCGCTATTTTCAAATCGTGAAGTGCTTCCGCGACGAAGACCTGCGCGCCGACCGCCAGCCGGAATTCACGCAACTCGATCTCGAAATGTCGTTCCCGCGCCAGCAAGACATCTTCGAGACCATCGAGCACGTGATGCAGCGCGCCTGCGCCGTCATCGGCGTGCAGGTGAAGGGCCCGTTCCGCCACATGGATTATCACGAGGCGTTGCGGCGCTATGGCTCCGACAAGCCCGATTTGCGCTTCGGCATGGAATTGCACGATGTGACGCAGTTTTTCGAGCCGGCCCGGACCACGTTCGGGTTCGATGGCAACGTGCAAGCCGTCATCGCGCCGGGCGCCGCGGCGTTCTCGCGCAAGCAACTCGACGAATTGGCGGAATTCGCGAAGTCAGCGGGCGCAAAAGGCGTCTATACGATCAAAGTCGCGGCAGACGCGATCACATCCTCGCTCGAAAAGAATCTCGGCGCTGAAAAACTGAAAGAAATGGCCGCCGCCCTCGGCGCGAAAGCCGGCGACCTGATCGTCGCCGTGACCGCCAAGCAGCAAATCCCGCACCACGACACGTCTCTAAACGTCGCCGGGCAATTGCGCCTGCATCTCGGCGACAAACTGAATCTCATCGACCGCTCGCGCTGGGAATTTCTGTGGATCACCGGCTTCGCGCTTTTCGAATGGAGCGAGGCCGACAAGCGCTGGGTCAGCGCGCAGCATCCCTTCACCGGCATCGTCGAGGAAGATATCGATAAGCTCGAGACTGCCCCGTGGGAATGCCGCTCGAAAGGCTACGATCTCGTCCTGAACGGCGTCGAGCTAGGCTCCGGCAGCATCCGGATTCACCGACAGGATATCCAAGAGCGAATGTTCAAAGCGCTCGGCCTGACGCCCGAGCAGCAGCGCCAGCGTTTCGGCTTCTTCCTCGACGCGCTCACCTATGGAACGCCGCCGCACGGTGGAATCGCGCTCGGCATCGATCGCATCGCCATGTTGCTGGCGGGAGAGAAGTCCATCCGCGAAGTGATCGCGTTCGCAAAGACCACCGCGGCGCAAGATATCATGGCCGATTCGCCGTCTACGGTCGATCCGGCACAACTGGATGATCTGGGTCTGGCGATCAAGAGCACCAAGAAGGAGTAATGGCATTGTTGCGCCCACAAACGGCAATTCTCGCAGCGATCGCCTTCGCGGGCGCGATCGCAATTGTGGTGTGGCGGATGCGCCGGCTCAATCTTCGCGCGCAATTCCTGGTGCTGTTGGCGATGGGCGTATCGATCGGCTTTGTGCTCATGACGGCCGTGCAGGTGCCCGATTTCCCGCGATGGCTGGCCGCGTCGCTGGTTCTCGTGGTATTCATCGCAGCGCCGTTTGCGACGCGCACCTTCATGCGCAGCCTGAAGCAGGAAGAGCAGGAGCAAGCCCGCGAGCCGAATGAAAATGCACGCTGATCGGAAGTGCTCGACCGAAATTGCAGCGCCTGAAGGAATCTAATCTAGCAATGTCGAACATCCGCATCCTGCCGGAAAATGTCGCGAATAAAATCGCCGCGGGCGAAGTTGTAGAGCGGCCCGCATCGGTGGTCAAAGAGCTGCTCGAAAACGCGCTCGACGCCGGTGCGCGCTCGATTCGCGTCGAAGTTGAGTCGGGCGGCAAGCGGCTAATTCGCGTCACCGATGACGGCTCCGGCATGAATCGCGACGACGCGCTGCTGGCCTTCGAGCGCCACGCAACTTCGAAATTGCGCACCGCCGACGATCTTCTCTCCATCGCCACTCTCGGTTTTCGCGGAGAAGCGCTCCCGTCCATCGCGGCCGTTTCGCGCCTAGTTCTCGAAACTTGCGCCGGAGAAGGTCAGGAGGGAACTCGCGTAGAATTCGCCGGCGGAAAATTGATCAGCGTGAAGCCCGCGGGCCTGCCGCCGGGAACCTGCATCAGCGTCGGCGATCTCTTCTATTCTGTTCCGGCTCGCCGCAAATTCCTGAAATCCGAGACCACGGAGCTCGGCCACATCGCCTCGCTCGTCACGCACTACGCTCTGGCGCACCCAGAAACGCATTTCGTCCTGAAGACTCCGTCTCAGGAGATCTTGAATGCGACTCCGGTCGAGCGCCTAGCCGAGCGCACCTATCAAATCTTTGGCCGGTCAGCACTAGACGAATTGGTCGAAATTCCCGCAGGCGAGGGGCCCATCCGCGCGGCGATCACGGAGCCGTCGCTCGAACCGGGCGAGGAAGCAGCGAAAATTCGCGTGACAGGATTCGTCTCGCGTCCCGAAGTGCAGCGGTCGAATCGCAATGGAATCTATGTTTTCGTCAATCGCCGCCTGATCCGCGACCGGCTCATCCTTCATGCCATCAGCGACGCGTACCGCAATATCGTGCCGCCCGGAGTTTTTCCCGTCGTGCTTCTGTTCCTCGAGCTGCCGTATGAGGAAGTGGACGTAAACGTTCACCCATCGAAAATCGAAGTCCGCTTTCGCCATCCGCAATTCGTCCACGATTTCACGCGCGACGCCGTCCGCCACTCGCTCTCGAATGCCCGCCCGATTCCCGGTTTTCCCGCATCTCGCGGCCAAGGCGCTGGAGCCGCGAACGTGGTTCCTTTCCATGATGGCGCCGCGGCCACAGCGAGCGCGTCAGAAATGGCCGCCGCGACGGATATCGCACTTGGCCCGCCGCGGGCCGTGATCCCGCCTCTAGCAGTGCCCGCAACGCCGGGCGCAGGCTCGACTTATGGCGACGAGTTCGAGTTGTCGAGCGACCCACTCCAGCCGCTCGCGCAGCGCCTGCAATTCGGCTCCGAAAACGCGCTCGAATTTCCAGTAGCCGCACGCGCAGCCGCGGCATCGCTATCGGGTTCTGCCAGCGCAGCCGCCGTTGTATCTGCACCGGCGCAAGCGCCCGCAACGCTGCCGCGCGCTGAAGAAATCGCCGATCTCAAGCCGCTCGGGCAGGTGAACAACAGCTTCATCGTCGCGGTGAATTCCGAAGGCCTGTGGATCATTGATCAGCACGTGGCCCACGAGCGCGTGCTCTTCGAGCAGCATCTTCGCGCACGTCGCGAGGGCGAGCTGGGCGGCCAGCGCATGCTCGTGCCTCTTGTCGTCGAGTTGGCCCCGCGGCAACTCGCTATCTTCGAGCAGATCGCGGAAGAGTTGCGCGCCAACGGCTTTGAGGCCGATTTGATGGGCGCGCGCTCCATCGCCATTCATGCCGCGCCGGCCGGCATTGCGGCGGGCGACGCCGAGAAACTGCTCGCCGAAATCCTCGACGGCATCGCGCGCGAAAATCAGGCCATCTCCATCGACTCACTGCAGGCGAAGATCGCCGCGTCCACCTCCTGCCATGCCGCGATCAAAGTCAACACGCCGCTCGAGCGCACAAAAATGGAATGGCTGCTCGGTGAACTTTCGAAGACCGAATATCCGATGAGCTGCCCGCACGGCCGGCCCGTAGTCCTGCGCTACTCGACGCGCGACATCGAGCGCGCCTTCAAGAGAATCTAGATTCACTCACCGATGCGCAAGCTCATCATCGCGATTGACGGCCCGGTCGGCTCAGGCAAAAGCACCGTCGCGCGCCGCGTGGCAGAACTTCTGGGCTACGTGTACGTGGATACAGGCGCGATGTACCGCGCCCTCGCGTTGAAGGCACAGCGCCTCAGTGTTCCTCTGGATGCCGAAGAACGCCTGGCGCAAATGGCGGGCGAAACGCACATCGATCTGCACATCGACGGCGGCGCACAAAAAATCCTCCTCGATGCCGAAGACGTCACAGCCGCCATTCGCAGCCCGGAAGTCGCGCAGGCGTCTTCCAAGATCGCGGTGATACCCGGAGTGCGCCGCGTCCTCGTGGCGGAGCAGCGCCGCGCGGGACAACTCGGCGGCGTAGTAATGGAAGGTCGCGACATCGGCACCATCGTATTTCCCGACGCCGATTTGAAGATTTATCTCACCGCCTCGGTCGAAGTTCGCGCCCAGCGCCGCTGGCGCGAGCATCAGCAAAAACGCGACCCGGTAGATCTGGCGCGCACCATCGAAGAGGTCCGCGAGCGAGATCGCCGCGACGTCGAGCGCGAACATTCGCCGCTCAAGCGTGCGCCCGACGCAGTCCTCGTAGACAGCACCGCCATGGAAGCCGATGAAGTCGCGCGCCTGATCGTCCTCCTCGCCAACGAAAAAACAAATCCGGGAACTTCCGCCGGCTCCTCCGGTGTCTAACCTCTAGCCGCGTGCGGCGCCGCGCCGGGCCTTTGCGTCATCCGGCGCGTCAAGGAGGAATCGATGCTGCGCCGATTTTCTCTGCATGCCGAAATGATCCTGACGGACGCGCGCTACGCGATCCGCACCTTTGCCCGCGAGCGTGGCTTTGCGGCGGCGGCGGTGCTCGCCCTTGCGCTCGGAATCGGCTCGAGTACGGCAGTCTTCAGCTTCGTCGACCGGATCTTGTTCCGCGATTTGCCGTATCCCGCCGGAGATCGGCTGGTCACCGTCGGAATGCTCGCGCCGATCGAACAGCGCGAGTTCATGCTTGGCTCGGATTACGTCGTCTGGCGCGCTCAGCAAACGCCGTTCGTGGCCATGACTTCCTTCGACGCCTCGGGCGTCAGCGATTGCGATCTCACCGCGCCAAATCCCGCGCGGCTGCGCTGCGCCTATGTCGAATCCACGTTCCTGCCGACGCTCGGCGTCGAGCCGCTTCTCGGCCGTAATTTCACCGCCGATGAGGACCGCCCCAGTGGCCCCAGCGCCGCGTTAATTTCCTACGGTCTCTGGAAGAGCCGTTTCGGCGGCAATCCAAATATCATCGGTTCGGCGTTTCCCCTCGACAAGCACCCAACAACCATCGTCGGCATCCTCAACAAGAATTTCGAATTTCCCACTCTCGCCCAAGTGGATGTTCTGATTCCGCAGCAGCTCGATCTTGCCGCGCAACGCCGCCCGAAGACCGGCGCCGTTCTTCGTGTCTACGCGCGCATGAAACCAGGCGTGACTATTGCGCAATCGCAGGCAGCACTCACTCCGCTCTTTCAGGATTCGCTCCAATTCGTCCCTGCCCAGTTCCGTCACGACGTCACGCTCAGCGTGCGTTCGGTGCGCGATCTTCAAATCCACGATGTCAAAACCGCCTCGTGGATTTTGCTCGGCGCCGTCGCCGCCGTGCTCCTTCTCGCCTGCGCCAACGTCGCCAATCTGCTTCTCGCGCGCGGCACAGCCCGGCGCCGCGAAATCGCCATTCGCGCTGTCCTCGGCGCAGGGCGCGCCCGCCTCATCCGTCAAAATCTCACCGAAAGCCTCGTCCTGGGCGCAGCAGGAGGCGCAGCAGGAATACTCGTAGCCTCGTGGCTGCTCGCGATTTTCGTAGCCATCGCACCAGCCGGCGTCCCGCGTCTCGAACAAGCCGCGCTCGACACCCGCGTCCTTTTCTTCAGCGTCTCAGTCTCGATACTGTCGGCACTCTTCTTCGGCCTGGCCCCCGCGTTGCAAGCTCGGCACGCCGAAGCGCTCAGCGGCTCGCGCGCCACGCCAGTCTCGCGTGGATCCCTCAGCCAGACTCTTGCCGCCGCTCAGATCGCCATCTCGCTCACTCTCATCACCGCCGCAGGCCTGCTCTTGCAAAGCTTTCGCAATATCGAGGAAATACCGCTCGGGATGTCCACCAACGGCCTGCTCGCCGCCACCGTTTCTCTCGGCGACGCCGGCTATCCCGATGCACTACGGCAACAGGCCTTCTTCGAACAGCTCGAAGCCCGCCTCCGCCGCATTCCGGGAATCGATTCAGTGGCAGTGACGGACTCCTTACCGCCGAGCGGCAGCATGCGCGCAAAGCCCTTCAACGCCCTCGAAATTGAAGGCGAGACGCGCCATACCGAATCCGCCGGCGGCATGGTCGGCTGGCGCGCCGTGACACCCGATTATTTCTCCGTGCTGCGGATTCCCATCGTTCGAGGCCGTGGTTTCCGTGAAGACGATCGCGACTCCAGAGAAGATCTCATCGTCCTGAGCCAGACGCTCGCCACGCGGCTGTTCGGAGGTGCCGATCCTCTCGGCCGCAACATACGCCTCGATCCCGCAAGCCCATGGCACAAAGTGATCGGCGTGGCGGAAAACGTGAAGAACGGCGGAATCCTCGCTCCCGATGATCCGGAATATTATCTGGTGCGCAAGCACCCCGCAGCTTGTGCCCCGGACGGCCCCGATTCCTGCCAGTTCTCGAGAGCGGCGAGCTTTCTGATACGCACTTCGTTGGCTTCCGCGGCGGTGGCCAATTGGATTCGCAGCGACGTAGGGGCGCTCGACCCGGCGCTGCCCGTGGCCATCGAAACGATGAACGAGCGCGTCGGTAAGCTCACCGCGCAACCGCGCTTCAACGCCTCGCTCCTCAGCCTGTTCGCCGCTGTCAGCGTCCTGCTCGCGGCCATCGGCCTCTACGGCGTCGTTTCGTTTCTGGTGGCCCAACGCACGCAGGAATTCGGCGTGCGCATCGCGCTCGGCGCCACGCCCGCCGGCATCACGCGCCTCGTCATCGTTCGCGCAGCCCGCTGGACCGCCGCCGGTCTAGCGCTCGGCGTGTTTGCTTCCGTCGCCGCCCGCGCCGCCATGCGCGGCGTATTGTTTGGAGTTTCCGGAAATGCCGCGAGCAGCCTCGCCATCCCGGTTCTTCTGTTGATAGCGATCGCGCTCGTCGCCGCATGGATCCCCTCTCATCGCGCCGCGAGGATCGATCCGGTCGAGGCGCTCCGCCGCGATTAACCCCCGCGGTTCGGCCGCCTCCCGCAAATACGAACCGCCGCCCGATTTCGCCGAGCTTTCGCGTCCACTACTTGGCCACAGGCGTAGGAATCCCTACGGTAATCTCCTTGCCCCAATCGAGCGCCGACATATACAAATCCGGCACCTTCTCCTCGTTGATCTTCAATTGCGCGGCGAACCGCGACACTTCTTCCCACATTCCCGCTTCGTAATTCATCACGATCTCGTACACCGACCGAAATCGGCCCGGCCTCCCGAGCAGCGACTCCTTGATTTCGCTTTTCACGGGAACCTCCGCGAGCACTTTCGCCAGCGGCATATCCAGAATCGCATCCATGGCCGAGAGCAGCCCCATCAGGAACAAGTCATTCTCGTGCTGCCGCATTCCCGCGAGCGGCGCGAGCAACTCGCAGAATCGCGCCCGAACCAGCGGCAGCATCACCAGTTCGCCGGGCTTGTCTTCGCCCATCGCCGCAACGGTGACCAGCGAGACCCACTTCCGCACTCCGCTTTCGCCCAGCAGCGATAGCGCGTGCGGAATCGAATGCACCTCGGTTCGCAGCGCGAACGCCGGCGAATTCAGATACCGCAGCAAGCGGTAAGCCAGCGAAGCCTCCCGCTTGATCACTTGCCCGATTTCCTTCAGGTCTAGTTCCGTTCGGTTTACCTCCTGCAGGATTCTGACGTAGTTCATTTTGTGCGCCGGCACGTCGCGCCGTTCCACCATTTGCGGCCGGCAGAAAAAGTAGCCCTGGAAATAGACGTAGCCGAGCTTCACGCCCTGCTTGAACATCTCGTGCGTTTCGACGCGTTCGGCGATCAGGTCGATTTTCCGGGGCGCAAACTCCCGCGCCAGCCTTTCGATTTCCGGCGGACTCGTCGTCTGGAAGTCCACTTTGATGAAATCCGCCAGCTCCACGAACGGCTGCGCATCCGGCGTATCCACAAAGTCGTCGAGGGCCAGCCGGTACCCGGCGCTCTTCAGACGCCGGCACGCATCGAGACACTCCGCATCGGGCCGCACGCTCTCCAGGATTTCCGCAACCACCAGATCACGCGGCAGGAGCGTCAGATAGTCGCGCACCAAAAACTCCCGCGTGCAATTGATGAACGCGAGCCGCCCCTGCGTTAGTTGATTGAGACCGAACAGAAAGACGTCGTCCACCGCAGCGATCGACGCTTCCGGATCGTTGCTGGCGGTAAAGAAATTCTCGGGGCCTGAACGGCAGAGCAATTCGTAACCGAGGATGGATTTGTGCTGCGTGAAGATGGGCTGGCGCGCGATAAACGCTTTCATAATCCCCCGTCACTTCCGGCCACACGTGGCCGTATGGTTTGCGCCGGAAAAGAAGGGGATTTACAGCCGGCAATCTAATTCTGGCCTAGGTCGGGCTCGACATGGAAGAAAGAAATTCGGCGTTGTTCTTGGATTTAGACAACCGCCCCAGAAGCAGTTCCATGGCCTCCACCGTCGAAAGCGGGCTGAGCACCTTGCGCAGCACCCAGACGCGATTGAGTTCATCCGCGGGCAGAAGCAACTCGTCCTTACGCGTTCCGGAGCGGTTGATGTCGATCGTCGGGAAGACGCGCTTGTCCACCAGCCGCCGGTCGAGGTTGATTTCCATGTTGCCGGTGCCCTTGAACTCTTCGAAAATCACGTCGTCCATGCGGCTGCCCGTATCAATCAGCGCCGTGGCGATGATCGTCAGCGAGCCGCCTTCTTCGATGTTTCGTGCTGCGGCAAAGAATCGCCGCGGGCGTTGCAGCGCGTTTGCGTCGATACCGCCCGAGAGAACTTTGCCGGAGGGCGGCGTCACGGCGTTGTACGCGCGGCCCAAACGCGTCAGCGAGTCGAGCAAGATCACCACGTCGCGCTTGTGCTCCACCAGCCGCTTGGCCTTTTCCAGCACCATTTCCGCCACTTGAATGTGCCGCTGCGGCGGTTCGTCGAACGTCGAGCTGATTACTTCGCCTTTCACCGTCCGCTGCATGTCCGTCACTTCTTCCGGCCGCTCGTCAATCAGCAGCACGATGAGCGCGACCTCCGGATGATTCGTGGTCACCGAATTCGCCACCGATTGCAGCATCATCGTCTTTCCGGTTCGCGGCGGCGCCACAATCAAGCCGCGCTGGCCTTTGCCGATGGGGCAGAGCATGTCCAGCACGCGCCCGGTCAAATTCTCTTTCGTCGTCTCCAGGCGAATGCGCTCCTGCGGATAGAGCGGCGTCAAGTTGTCGAAGAAAATCTTGTTCCGTGTGACCTCGGGATCCTCGAAATTGACCGCTTCGACCTTAATCAGCGCGAAATAGCGCTCGCCGTCTTTCGGCGGCCGCACCTGGCCCGAAACGGTGTCGCCGGTGCGCAAATCGAATTTGCGGATCTGCGACGGCGATACGTAGATATCGTCCGGCCCGGGCAAGTAGTTATATTCCGGTGCGCGAAGGAATCCGAAACCATCGGGCAGGCATTCCAGCACGCCTTCCGAAAAGATCAGTCCGTTCATTTCCGTCTGCGCCCGCAGGATTTGGAAGATCAATTCCTGCTTCCTCATCCCGCTCGAGCCGGGAATATTCAATTCCTTGGCGATTTTCGCCAGGTCGGTAATGTTCTTATCCTTCAGTTCTGCAAGACTTACACTCATTGAGTTTTTTCCTTCTTTGGTTTTAGCCATTCGGCAAATGTGTTCCGGTTGGACTCCGGGCAGGTGAACAACTACTCCAGCGGCTGCGTCCAGATTCCTTTACGGGTTCCCTTACGAATTATGACGATTGCCTCGCCGCTTCCGTGCCATTGAAACGCCGGAAACGCGAGGAACGCCGGGGAAATTCAATTGGTCAACTTGCTATCCTGCGCCACATCGGCGCTCAGTTCAGGCTCTACTTCCGCCACCGGCGGGTGGCCGACGATGGGCAGGGGCCTCTCGAGCGCGATTGCCAAAACTTCGTCCATCATTTCCACGAACCGGATGGACATCTCAGCCTGGATTTCGACGGGAATTTCCTCGAGATCTTTTTCGTTGTCTTTAGGAAGTATAACAGTTCGCAGGCCCAGGCGGTGCGCGGCCAGCAATTTTTCTTTTACGCCGCCGATGGGCAGCACTTTGCCGCGCAGCGTGATTTCGCCGGTCATGCACACGTCGCAGCGCACCGGAATATGCGTCAGCGCGCTGACGATGGCGGTGCAGATGGTGATGCCGGCCGATGGGCCGTCCTTGGGGATCGCGCCCTCGGGCACGTGCATGTGAATATCCAGATGCCGGTAGAAATCCTTGGGCAGGCCGAAGAACTGGCTGCGCGACCTTACAAAGCTCATGGCCGCCTGCGCCGATTCCTGCATCACGTCGCCGAGCTTGCCGGTGAGCGTCAGCCGGCCTTTGCCCTGCATGAGCTGCGCTTCGGTCGAAAGCACTTGGCCGCCCACTTCCGTCCAGGCGAGGCCCACCGCGAGGCCCACTTCGTTCTTCTTCTCCGCCCAGAAGTCGCGGTACTTCAGGACGCCCAGGAATTCGTTGGCGTTTTGCGGCGTGATCTCGACGTGGAACTCTTTTCCGTCGGCGACCACTTTGCGCGCCACCTTGCGGCAAATGTTGGCGATTTCGCGATCGAGATTGCGGACGCCCGCTTCATGCGTGTAGTGCCGGATGATGTGCGTCACGCCTTCGTTGGTGAACTGCACGTTCGCTTCGGTCAGCCCGGTCGCCTCGCGTTGCTTGGCGATCAGGAAGCGCTTGGCGATTTCGTGCTTTTCCTGCTCGGTGTAGCCCGGCAGCCGCAGAACTTCCATGCGATCCTGCAATGGCTGCGGAATCGTGTGCAGCACGTTGGCGGTGCAAATGAACATCACTTTCGAGAGATCGTATTCCACGTCGAGATAGTGATCCGTGAACGCATGATTCAGTTCCGGATCGAGCACTTCCATCAGCGCCGCCGACGGATCGCCGCGGAAATCCATGGACATCTTGTCCACTTCGTCGAGAACGAAGACCGGATTGATCGTCCCGGCCTTGCGCATCATCTGGATGATCTGGCCGGGCAGCGCGCCGATGTACGTGCGACGGTGGCCGCGGATTTCAGCCTCATCGCGCACGCCGCCGAGCGAAACGCGCACGAATTTGCGTCCCGTGGCGCGGCCAATGGACATCGCCAGCGATGTCTTGCCCACTCCCGGAGGCCCGAGGAAGCAGAGAATCGAGCCTTTTGGATTCTTGACCAGTTGCCGCACCGCCAGGAACTCGAGGATGCGGTCCTTGATCTTCTCAAGCCCGTAGTGGTCTTCCGAAAGGATGACCTCGGCCGCTTTGATGTCTCGCAGCTCGCGCGATCTCTTTTTCCAGGGTACGGCGAGCATCCAATCGAGGTAATTGCGCGAGACGGTGGACTCGGCCGACATCGGCGGCATCATTTCCAGCCGCTTCAATTCCTGCAGCGCCTTTTCCTGCACTTCCGTCGGCATTCCCGACGTTTCGATCTTCTTCTTGAGCTGGTCGATTTCGCTGGCTTCGCCGCGGCCCAGTTCCTTCTGGATGGCTTTCAACTTCTCGTTGAGGTAGTACTCTTTTTGCGCGCGCTCCATCTGCCGCTTCACGCGCGTATTGATGGTGCGATCCACGTTCAGCTTTTCGATTTCGACTTCGAGAATGTCGGCGATGCGGTTCAGCCGCTCAAGTGGATCGAAGAGTTCCAGCAGCTCCTGCTTTTCTTCCACAGGAATTTGCAAATTCGCGGCAATCGCGTCAGAAAGTTTGTTCGCATCCTCGACGCGCACGGCCGCAATCATCGTGTCGTAATTCAGGCTCTGCGAAAGCTTCACATACTGCTCGAAAAGTCCGGTAACGCGCGTCTGCGCCTGTTCGAGCTGCGGCGTCGGTTCGCTCTTCACCGGCATCAAGCGCACGGTGGCGCGGAAGAAGCCTTCGTCGCTTGTCACCTGCACGATCTTCGCGCGCTCCGAGCCTTCCACCAGCACCTTGATATTGCCGTCGGGCAGCTTCACGCTCTGCACGATGTTGGCGAGCGTTCCGACTTGATAGATTTCTTCCGGCTTCGGATCGTCCACCGAAGCGTCATGCTGCGTGGCGAGGAAGATCTTCTTCTCGCCGGCCAGCGCTTCTTCGAGCGCCCGCACGGAAGCCTCGCGCCCTACGATGAACGGTGTCATCATCTGCGGGAAGATCACCATCTCCCGCACCGGCATCATCGGCACGCGCTTTACTTCGAGTTTTTCCCGGTTGAACATTCGCTCCCTGGTTTCTTATCCTGCCTTTTCCAACAGGCTCCAATTGATTTCGCGGCTCTTCACCATCTCCGCGTTCACCACAAAATCCTTCAACTTCCGCTGTGCCGGCAGGTGGTACATCATCTCCAGCATCAGGTCTTCGAGAATCATGCGCAAGCCGCGCGCGCCCACTTTGCGCTGCAGCGCCAGCTCGGCCACGGTTTCGAGCGCGTCATCGGTAAATCGCAGTCGCACGTTTTCGAATTCAAAGAGCCGCTGATATTGCCGAACCAGCGCGTTCTTCGGCTCGGTCAAAATCCGCACAAGCGCGGACTTGTCGAGATCGCTCAGCACGCCCACCACCGGCAAGCGGCCGCAGAATTCCGGAATCAGCCCGTAGCGAATCAGATCGGTCGGCTGCACCTGTTCGAGCATCTCGATATTGCGCCGCGACGGCGTCGAAGGCGCAGCGTCGGCGTTGAACCCGAGCGACTTCTGCCCCGTGCGCCGCTCGATGATTCGCTCAAGCCCGACGAATGCCCCGCCGCAGATGAACAGGATATTCGTCGTGTCCACCGGCGTAAATTCCTGGTGCGGATGCTTGCGCCCGCCCTGCGGCGGCACGTTGGCTACCGTACCTTCGAGAATCTTCAGCAGCGCTTGCTGCACGCCTTCGCCGGAAACATCCCGGGTGATCGACGGGTTCTCGTCTTTCTTCGAAATCTTGTCGATCTCATCTATATAGATGATTCCCTGCTGCGCGCGTTGCACGTCGCCGTCGGCGGCCTGCAACAATTTCAAAATAATGTTCTCGACGTCTTCGCCGACGTAGCCCGCTTCGGTCAGCGTCGTGGCGTCCACGATCGCAAAGGGCACTTCCAGCATGCGCGAGAGCGTTTGCGCCAGAAGCGTCTTGCCGGTACCTGTCGGGCCGATCAGCAGGATATTCGATTTCGTCAGCTCGACTTCGCCCGGCTGGCGGTTCAGGAAAATCCGCTTGTAGTGGTTGTAAACCGCGACGGCCAGCTTCTTCTTCGTCTTCTCCTGCCCGATCACGTAGCTGTCAAGAAAAGTCTTGATCTCCGGCGGGCGCGGCAACCGGCGATTCGCCGGGCTGGCCTGCTCGCGCTTTTCATCTTCGAGAATCTGCTGGCAGACGCCCACGCACTCGTTGCAAATGTACGAGCGCGGATACTCCGAAGGCGAGCTGATCAGCTTCTCGACCTGCTCTTGAGACTTGTGGCAGAACGAGCAGCGCAACGGCTCTTCTGGCGTGAATCTCTTCACGAAATTTCCCGCCTCCCCCTGGAATCACCACCGGACACAAATCTTGGGATCATTCTACGGCTTGAGAGGGCGGGAGGGGGAATTTTCATCAGTGTCGCTGCTAACCCTTTGGAACGGCGTCAGCGGTGCTTCGAGATGATTTCATCGACGAGTCCGTACTCCTTGGCCTGCTGCGCCGTCATGATGAAGTCCCGTTCGACGTCTTTTTCGATCTTGTCGACTGACTGTCCCGTGTGGTGGGCGAGAAGCTTGTTCAGTGATGCGCGCGTGCGAATAATTTCTTTCGCGTGAATATCAATGTCGGTGGCCTGGCCGGAAAGTCCGGACATCCACGGCTGGTGAATCAGCACGCGCGAGTTCGGCAGCGCGTAGCGCTTCTTCGGCGTTCCAGCGGCGAGCAGCACCGCGGCGATCGAGGCCGCCTGGCCGACGCAGTAGGTGACCACATCCGGCCGCACGAACTGCATCGTGTCGTAAATCGCCATTCCCGCGGAAATCGAGCCGCCCGGGGAATTGATGTACACCGAAATATCTTTTTCGGGATCTTCGGAAGCCAGGAAGAGAAGCTGCGCGGTCACCAGGTTCGCAACGTGATCGTCAATCGGCGTCCCGAGAAAAATAATATGATCTTTCAGCAGGCGCGAATAAATATCGTAGGCGCGTTCGCCCCGGTTGGTCTGTTCGACCACCATCGGGACAAGCGTTGTTGCTCGCGGGTTCGCGTCGTCCATATTTCTCATCGGGAAAATCCTGCTGCGTTGGAGAGCCCGGACCAGAATTACTTTTCACCCCTGGCTGTCGTCTGAATCCGGGACTGTTGGTAGAGCCAATCGATCGTTTTGTCGCTACGCAACTTCGACTTCATCCTATCGAGCGCACCTTGCTTTGTCAAGCGCGCGCGCAGTGACGTTGCGGATTCGCCACTCGCTGCGGCCATGGCTTCGAGCTGTTTTTCGACTTCTTCTTCGGTCGCGTCGATATTTTCGGCGGTGGCCACGCGGTCGAGGAGGATTTCTGCTTTCACGTCGTCGGTGGCGCGCTGGCGCTGGCGGCTGCGCAGCGAAACCCAGTCCACGTTCACGGCGCGCGGATCGACGCCTTGCGTGGCGAGCGAGCGCACCACGCGCTCGAGGCGCGCGTCCATCTGGCCCTCGATCAGCGATTCGGGAACGGGGAAGTCGTGCTTCTTGATCAGGACTTCCAGAATCTTCTCGCGGGCTTGCTCGCCCTGCTTTGCTTCGCGCGCGGCATCGAGTTGTTCGCGAACTTTCTTGCGCATCTCCTCGAGCGTGGTGAACTCGGCTTTTTCACCGGCGACATCCTTGGCGAATTCGTCGTTCAGCTCCGGCATCTTCTTTTCTTTGATTCCCAGAACCTCGACCGTGTAGTTGTAAGTTTTTCCACCGAGCTTCGGATCGGGATAATCATCGGGATACTTCGCCGCGAAATTCTTCGTTTCACCGGCTTTGGCGCCGCGCAGATTTTCGTTGAAGCTCTCGAGAGTTTCTTCCGAGCCGATGTGGCAGAGAACGCTTTCGGCGCGCACCGGCTCGCCGCCGCCTTCGGGCGTACCGATCAATTTCAATTGCGCGAAATCTCCATCTTGAATCGCGCGGCCTTCCACCGGCGCGAAGGTTGCGGCGCGCTCGCGGATTTCCTCAATCGCTTTGTTCACTTCCGCGTCGCCGATTTCGAGCTTGTCCACTTCGATTTCCAGGTTTTTGTAATCGCTCAGCTCGAATTCGGGAAGAACTTCGAACGTGGCGCGAAATTTTACCGGGCCGTTTTCGGTGAAGTTCACCTGGTCGACTTGAGGTTGATTCACCGGAATCATTTTCTTTTCCTGCAGCGATTGCGAGAGCACGTCGGGGAGAAGGGAATCGAGAACTTCGCCTTTGATCTCTTCGGCGAAGCGCCGCTGGATCAGCGTGACCGGTGCTTTGCCGGGGCGGAATCCGGGAATGCGCGCGACGCGGGCGAGGTCGCGCGAGATTTTCTCGGTGGCCTTCTTCACATTTTCGGCGGGAATCTCGAGTTCGAGTTCGCGCTTGCAGGTTTCTTCGGTCATGAGTTTATCCACACGCTAGGATTTGCGTTTGGGTTCTGCCATTCGCGATTGCCTTGTTGCGTTGCAGGAAGGCCGGAAGCCGCACAGCGGCCAGTTCCTTTCGGAAAAATGAGTATAGAGGGAGCATCGCGTGGCGTCAAATCGCGCGAAAAGCCAGCCGTTCGGGAAATTCTAACCGAAACAAGGGTTCAATTAAAATCGCCCGTAAGTTATAGAAAACAAACAATGGGGGGTCGATTCTAACCGAAACAAAAATCAAACGCCCTATTTCGCTTTTTCTTCAGGAGCTTTTCGAGGACGCCTGCTAGCGAATCATCTCCTTTCGAGCGAATGAAATTGCAGTCTTCAAAATTTGCCATCCAGCGCCAATCATCGTTCTTCAGGACGCCACTTTCACCTTAGCATGGAACTCAGAGGCTTGAAAAGGTGGGCATGCTGTGGAACTCGGGGCAGATGGCGCGATCGAGCGCGAAGCGGCCCGGCTGAAGACCGGGCCCTACGGTTCGGAGCAGAGACTGCGAGATCGCAACGGCGTGAATTGCGGGGAATCGTTTGGCGACTCCCCGCTTGAGCGCAACAGCGAGAGAACTACTCTTGCGGCGCTGCCTGTTTCTTTTCCTTGGCCTTTTCCATTGCGGCTACAGTCCAGGGCGGGATGATGCCGTTCTGGCGGGCGTAGGCGATGGACTGGCCGAGATGTTCGTGAGCGTGCGTGACGAGCAGATAGATCACGTCGCCCTCGTTCGCGTCGGGGCCGAGCTCCTTCTTCGCTTTCGAGAAGTCGGCATTCGTCATCTTCGAGACGGTGGCTTTCACGAAATCGAAGGACTGATTGATTTGCTCGATGATCTTGGCTTTATCGGTGATCGATTTCTCGAAATCCTTGGTCTTGAAATTGACGGGAGGATTCGCGCCGAGGAAATCCATGAAGCCGTAATTGGCTTGCGAGATGTGGAGGTAAACTTCGCCGATCGAGCGAACGCCTTCGGCCGGGCGCCAATTGAATTTTTCGGCGGGCACGGCGCCGGCGAGATCCGCGAATTTTTTGTGCAACTGGTCGATATCCAGCAGCGCCTGCGCCTTCATGTCGTACGAAGGCGGGGTTTTATCTTCGCCTTGGGCCGGGCGTGGATTTGCTCTGGCTATGCTTGTGCTTGCTAGAAGCGCTACAACCAAACCTGACAGCAGTGCCTTTCTCATTCCCCACTCTCCTTTTATGGTGCCCGCGCTACACCTGCTAATTCGTCGAGATTTGCGAGATTCTGACGCCCCCTTCGCTTAAGGCGGACCGGGGGCGAATCCATGCTGAGCTTAGACGCGCTTGGGGGGAAATACTCTTTTTTGGATGGTAGGTGGCTGGCAGCGGAGGTAGGCTCGCGAAATGCCAACCTGTAAGGTCGGCGCCGCATAAGGCAAACAAGGCCGAACGGCTAAGAGGGCCTAAAACCGGGCGGGACTAAAAGGCAGGCCCGCCCCTACAACTTCACGGCATTAGCGCGAAGGCTGGACCTTGGGAATGGGATGACTTTGTGTCGCGGTGGAGAGGCCAGGGGGATTCGGCGTAGCCTATGGCGTATTGGCCGGAGTGGTTGCGGCCTACGAACCACATTCGGACTGTGCCATTTTCCAGCAGGACCGTTGGTGCGATGTCGCCGATTTCATCGAAGCTGCCGGCGTTGGGGGTGACGATGGCGTCGGGATTTACTTCCCACGTGCTGGTGGGCGACGCGGCCCGGGCTACGCCGATCACGCGCTCGTTGTCTTTCACGCCGGTGAAGAAGAGATAGAGATCGCCGTCGGGACCCATTAAGAGAGCGGGTTCGGCTACGCCGTCTCGCATCCATTCGGGCGGTGAGCTTGGAGCGAGAAGCGGCTGCGGGAGCTTGCTCCAGTGAATGCCGTCGGACGACGTGGCGCCGAGAATGCGGACGCCGGGGGCGCCGGGGCAATCTTTGTAGCAGTGACCCGCATAGACCATCAGATAGCCGGACTGGTAGGGAATGATGTCGGGGCTATAGATGGCGTCGGCGTCGAAGGTGCCGGGCGTGGGCGCGAGAACTGGGTCAGACTGGGCGCGCGTGAAGGTCAGGCCGTCGCGCGATGTGGCGAGGCCAAGCGATGCGGGGAAGCCTTTGCCGAGGCCGGCGGGCGAAGTGGCATCGCGATAGCCGGAATAGTAGAGCATGTAGCCGGAGAGAGTTTTCATCAGCAGCGGAGTCTCGAGATTTTCATCCCACATGCCGGGGCGGCCGCGGAGAACGTCGCCATTCGCGGTTGCGGTGCTGACCGTGAGGCTCGAGATCGCGGACCAGGTCATCGAGTCGGAAGAAGTTGCCAGCGCGATGCTGGAATGCGGGCCCATGGGATTTGAGAGATCGACGCCGGTGTAGGCGAGACGGAAAACGGACTCATCGGCGATGACGGATGGATCGGAAGCGACGTGCGTGGGCGCGGAATAGACGGCTGCGGCGTTCTTGTGCCATTGCGCCCAGCCGGTGGCCGGGTTGAAGGCGTTATTCGGTGCCTGCGAACTGCCACAAGCCGACAGCAAACACGCGGCAAATAGGATGGCGATTCCGTTCTTCATGAGCCGTTATAGTTATAAAGGACAAACCCAAAAAAATCAGCGGCCGGGCCGCTCCGCCGCTGCGTCAACCATGGTGCTCTAGGTTGGACGCGACGGCAAGAATAAAGTTGCGGCGGTTCCGGGACCGATAGGCATTGGACGCGCGGTGGAGGCGTAAAGATGCCTGTGGCAAGGCGGATTTGTCGTTTCGGTTCATAGCGTTACGACGGGGGAGTTCTAGGCGAGGGAGTACGAGGATGGTGCGGAAGAAGGGAGTTGAACCCCTACGGCCTTTCGGCCACAAGATCCTAAGTCTTGCGCGTCTGCCAGTTCCGCCACTTCCGCTTGGGGGAAGTATAACATTGTGATGCGTATCGCTTCGAGGGGTGGTCGAGTTTCGCATGGAGGGGAAAAATGTTGAGGTGGATTGCCGTCAGTCTTTTCGTGGTTACGATTGCGGCGCCTGGGGTGCGCGGGCAGACGAATAATAGTTCGTTGTCGCCGGATTGGTGCCGGGAATTGCCGCGGGCGCAGTACGCAAAGCTCGAGCGTGTGGCTTCGGTCGATCCCTGGTTTGAGGTTTATCGCGTGGCGCCGGGGGTGTTTGCGATTTATGAGCCGCATCAGTTTGAGGAAGTGATTTCGTTTTTGATCGCGGGAGAGAAGCGCGCCGTCCTGTTTGATACGGGTCTCGGCATTGGCGATATCAAGCCAGTGGTTGCGGGGCTGACTGCGTTGCCGATTGTGGTGCTGAATTCGCATACGCACAACGATCATGTGGGCGATAACTGGGAATTCAGCGAGATCTACGGAATGGATACCGAGTTCACGCGAATGGACTCGAAGGGATCGACTGTTGACGCGCAGGCGGAGCTGACGCCGGATTCGATTTGTGGGCAGTTGCCTGCGAGATTTGACGCGAAGGCTTACGCTACGCGGCCGTTTCACATTACGCGGTGGATTCACGATGGCGATAGCGTGGATCTTGGCGGACGAGTGCTGCAGGTGATTGCAACGCCGGGGCATACGCCGGATGCGATTTGCCTTTTGGACCGCAAGAATGGGCTGCTATTTACGGGAGACACTTACTATCCTGCGCCGATTTGGCTGTATCGGCCGGAGACGGATCTGGATGCTTACGTTCATTCGGTGGAGCGAATTGCTGCGCTTGCGCCTCAGCTTCATTTGCTGCTCACATCCCACAATGTTCCCGTGGCTGAGCCTTCGGAGTTGCCGAAGTTGTTGGTCGCGATCAAGAAGGTCCGCTCGGGAAAAGCGCAGCCAGTCTCCGTCGGTGAGGGCAAAGTGCATTACAACGTTAATGGATTCGTCTTCCTGATGGCCGCGCCAAAATAAACGCCGCACATTTATTCCAAGCATGTTGCTGCTTGCGGAGCTGTTGCGCCCACGGCAACCATGCGGCAAAACGGAACATTTCACCTTATACTGGCGTCAAAATTAACTATGGGGATACCTACTGCCCCGCGCATCGGAGCAAGCCTTGTCCTGCTCTGCGTGGGGATCGGGTTGTTTCCTGCCTACAAGCATTGGGTCGCTACGCGCACTTGGGTGGTGGTGGACATGCCAGTCTCGCTTTCGACTGGGCACATTAAGGTGACCAATTTATACGTCAATCTGAACGCGACCTATCAGATGGAGATTGATCTACAAGAATACGAGTATTGGCAGCATCCCGACTGCCAAGATTACAAGGTAATTCACACCCGCTGGTGGCTTTCTCGAGGCGGAAAAGTAGAAACCACTTGGAAAGAATATTGGCGCGACTCCTGGCACGACCAGGGAGACTCCTCAACAAGTGGCAATGGCTTTGGTGCTTTTGAGGCCACCAGCGGCCGATATGACCTCGATATCGAGTTGGTTTCCGATGCGTCTTGCCTGCAGCCGTTTCATCCCCGGCTTCATATCTCTACGGAAGACGATGATTACATCCGCGGTGGCTGGGTCTACGGAATCGTCCTTCTGTCATCCTGGGCTCTGGCTGGAATCGGTGTCGCGTTTTTGCTTGTCAGTTCGGATATGCCGCATCGAGCTCAGCTCGCGAGAGGCGAAAGCCTCGCGATTTTTGATCGGCTCCGCGTTGAGCACGAGGCGGCTCGGCGAAAGCTGGCGCTTATGGGCCGCGCGTCGATGATTCCGACCGTTGGTTATATGTTCGCGTTGACATACACCGTTCTCTTTCTCCTATTCGCTCCATTTAGACTGGTGAAATATCCAGCGCACGGGATTCCGGTGCGCCTATTGCGCCCCGGCGTGATTTTGGCGAGCAGTACTCGGTACCGGACCGGGTTGCTGGTGTACGTGGATCGAAGCGGCAATTTTTATTTGAATTCTCAGCCCATAGCGCCCGAGGAATTGCCGCAAGCCCTCGAAGAAGAATTTGAGCCTCGCGCCGACTGGTCGGTATATATCGAGGCCGAGAGTGCTGCAGATTACCAACAAGTGGCGCGGGCAATGGACCTGGTCCGAAAAGCCCACGGCAAATTAATAATGCTTACGCCGGGTACGCGCGCGGAACTGGAATCATCTCAGCGCTGAGTGAGCTCGGACGTAGCGGGGTGGGGGATTTGTTTCCCTCGGATCCTAAGCTGAGGGCTGGCGCTGCACGCGTTCGGATTTAATTGCTAATGGGAGCTTTCTTTGGATTTTGGCTCGATTAGGCGCTTGGTTAGGATTACTAGGCCGAAGATTTGCGTCCACTCGGAGACTATGTTGCCTACTACCGAGCCCCATTTGGCGTTGGGATCCATTTTGATGAAGGCGATGAGCCAGGCTATGCCGGTGATGAGTAGGAAGATGCTGAGACCGTGATCGCGGAAGAAGGCGCGGGTGGGCGAGCACTCGTAATTTGGCGGGCGGCGGCTTTCGGCGGAGTGTTTTTCGTACAGATATTTTGTGGCTATGACTGTGACGACTACGCCGGACCAATCGGCGATGGCGTTGCCGAAGAAAGAGCCGAGATGCGTGTTGGGGTCGGACTTGATGTAGAAGACTATCCAGCAGAGCAGAATGGCGCACGCCGCGATGCTCAGCGAATGGCGTTGCAGGAAGCTTTTTTTGTGGTGATTCGCGGCTTTTTGGGCTGATGGTTTCTCTGAGCCAGCGGTTTTCGAGGGAGTGCCCAATGTTTGCCTCCGGGCGCGCTAGAGCGGCGCGCGATCGAGCGAAACGATAAATTGAATGCCATCGATGATTTTGCCTGAGAGGCGCGCGTCATTCGTAATGAAAAGATCGACGCGCGCGCTGGCGGCACTGGCGAGTTGTAAGGATCGGCGTCGGAGAATGTCCGGTTTAATCGCAATCGTCGCGCAGTCTTCGGACATACTCATCCGCGTGTTCATCAGCCCAAAGTGCTTTCCCGGTGCCGCGGAGGGCAAGCAGGGAATCGTTCTCAGGGGGCCTGTGCTCGTTTGCAGCCTCCGCCTTGGCTCGCTTTGTCTGCGGGTCGCCGCTCTGTGGTTTGACGCCGCCCGATTTTGGGACTTTTCTCATACCTCATTCTAACCGAGGTTTGCACATCGTGCTGATGGATTGGTGAACGCTCAGTGAAGGCGTCGAGTATCGGGCCGAGGCCGCCGGCGATGAGAGAGCTGCGCGGGGCGAGAATGACTTTGCGCGGCCATTCGAGTCCGAGGAAGCTGCGAGCTGGGCTGGGCGCCTCAATCCGAGCTGCCAGGCGCGCCGGCAGGCTGAACGAAACAGATTCCCGCCAATCTACCGTTATCTTGGGAGTGTGCCAATTCGGCTTGCTGGGCTGCGGGGCTTCTGCTACGCTACGCGGCCATTAGCAGTATTTCCCGGCGGAGGTGTCCATGGCATTTTGTGCGAAGTGTGGCGCGGAAGTGGCGGGAGGAGCGGCGTTCTGTCCGAAGTGCGGAGCGCCAAGCGCGGCAGGAGCTCCAGTATCGGGAGGCACACCTGTGAGCACGGCAAGCGGCGGGACAGGCTTGGCAGAGAACGTGGCAGGATTGTTGTGCTACATCGCGGGCTGGGTCACCGGCCTGATTTTCTTTCTGATCGACAAGCGGCCGTTTGTGCGGTTTCACGCGATGCAGTCGCTGGTTCTATTCGGCGGGATCATAGTTGCGTACATTATCTTGGGAATGCTGGCCGCGGGCTCGATCTTCGCCGGATGGATCGTTGGGCTGATCAGCTTCTTGATCTATGGAGTGCTGGGGCTTGGCAGCTTCATTTTGTGGATTCTCTGCATGATCAAGGCTTACCAGGGACAACGATTCAAGCTGCCGATTGTGGGCGATATCGCTGAGAAGTTCGCGGGCAACGCGTAAGGATTCGGCCCGGCCTGTGGGACGCGAGTTGGCGGCATTAGCGCCCTTCAGCACACTTCGGTACCATCTCCGGCGCACGCCGACGGGCGGTTTCGAAGCTTCGTTGCATTCCTAATCTTCTTGACAAGCGAAACGTGTGCGTCCATTCTTTTTGGTTTTCCGCATTGGCATGAGCTTCTCTGTGTTCGTGTGATTCTACGGAGTGAAAGTGAACGTAAAAATCTTCTTCCACGATAAGTGCTTCGACGGGGCTTCGTCGGCGGCGATTTTTTCGCGGTTTTACCGCGAGAGGATCAATCCGGAGGCGGAATTTCGCTATGTGGGAATGACGCATAAGGCTTCGAAGCCGTTTGAAGATGATGTTTTCGACGGCGATGAGAATGCCATCGTGGATTTCAAGTACTCGAGCTCGCCGAAATTGACCTGGTGGTTCGATCATCACCAGAGCGCGTTTCTCACGCCCGCGGATGCGGCCAATTTTCGCCAGGATCGCTCGGGGAAGAAGTTTTACGATCCGACGTTTAAATCTTGCACGAAATTCCTGGCTACGATTGCGTCGGAGAAATTTGGATTCGATGCGAAGCCGCTGGCGGAGCTGATTCATTGGGGCGACATCATCGATGGGGCGCAATTCGAATCGCCGGAAGCGGCCGTGGGGCTCGCGGAACCTGCGATGCAGCTCGCGTTGGTGATCGAAGCAGCGCCGGACATGGATCTGGTGCCGAAGCTGATTCCATATCTCGCGACGATTCCGCTGGCGGAAATGGTGCGATTGCCGATCGTGGAGCGGTATCTGGGGCCGCTGCTCGAGCGGCACAAGCGGTCGATCGACATCATGCGCGAGAGGGCGGAATCGCGCGGCGGAGTGATTTATTTTGACGTGAGCGATCTGGATCTCGAAGGCTATAACAAATTCGTGCCTTATTTTTTGCATCCAGAGGCGCTGTACTCCGTGGGCGTCAGTGCATCGCCGACTCGCTCGAAGATTTCGATTGGCACGAATCCGTGGCGCGAGGCGGATGCCGACGTGAATCTCGCGACGATTGCGGAGAAGTACGGCGGCGGCGGGCATGCGCGCGTCGCCGCTATCAGCCTTAATCCAGAAGACTTGGCGCGGGCGCGAAAAATTGCTGAGGAGATTGCTGCTTCTTTGCGGCGATAACAGTCGTGCCGTCACCGATATCCGCGCCATTTTAGGGGCTCCCACAAATTGAAGAGCGCCGAACTGCGGGAGGGCTAAAGAGTCAGTGTGAGAACTCGATAAGACGTACCTCAGCGGCTAAAGCCGCGCAGATTTTGCGGCGTTTGCGGCACGGCTGAAGCCGTGCCCTGACAAATCATCCCGGTTCTCACACAGGCTCTGAAGACCCTCCCCTACGCGGACTTCCCGGTTTACCCCTAGCGCATCTTGGTGCATCGCTGCGTTGACCCTTGTGCGGGTGGTGTCTAGCATCGATTTGCGATGGCTAGTGTCGATGTCACTTCGGAAGTTGATCCCGTCGAGGCTGCGAGTTCTGCTGCCGCGCCGTCGGGACCCGCGCCCGGTGGATCGCCGTGGATTTACCGGCCGTGGGTCGATCTGCTCGTCGGTTGCGGAGGGTGGTCGGCGCCGCTTTTGCTTACGGCTTGGATTGCCGCTTCGCGGGCGCGCGAGTGGGCGTTTGCGTTTTATTTTCTCGCGCTGATTTTCAACTATCCGCATTTCATGGCCACGATCTACCGCGCCTATCGCACGCGCGAGGAATTCCAGAAATATCGCATCTTCACGCTGCACATCACCGTCTTGCTGGCGCTCACGGCGATTCTGGCGCATGCGGATTTCCGGCTCGTGCCGTGGGTATTCACGCTCTATATCAATTGGAGCCCGTGGCATTACAGCGGCCAGAATTACGGCTTGCTGATAATGTTCGCGCGGCGCGGCGGAACTTCTGTGACGCAATCCGAGCGGCGGCTGCTTTATTGGGCGTTCATCGCCTCGTACGTGATGCTGCTGGTGAGCTTTCATACCGGCGTATCGAATGATCCGTTCGTGCTTTCGCTGAATTTGCCGGCGAAGATTTCCATTCCGGCACGCGTTGCCGGGGGCGTCCTTTACGTTTTCTTCTCGGGCTGGGTGATCGCAGCGTGGGTGAAGCGCGGCGGTTGGAAGGGAATGGCGGCGCCGCTGACTTTGCTTGTGACGCAGGCGCTGTGGTTCGTGCTGCCGACGGCGCTCGGGCTCGTTGCCGGCGCTGCGATTCCGCAAACGCGATACAGCAGCGGGATTCTGGCCGTTCTACATTCGGCGCAATATCTGTGGATCACCAGCTACTACGCGCGGCGAGAGGCGCGGGCGGCCGGAAATTCATCGTGGAGGATGAGCACTTATTTTGTGACTTTGATCGCCGGCGGAATCGCGCTTTTCATTCCCGGGCCGTGGCTGGTGAGCTATGCGTTTCATTACGACTTCGCGGTGAGCTTCCTGATTTTCACCGCGTTGGTGAACATTCACCATTTCATTTTGGACGGAGCGATCTGGAAGCTGCGCGATTCGCGAATCGCGTCGGTGCTCGTGGGCCGCGGTGAACGAAGCGAAGCGGAGACTGGAGCCAAAGCGACGGGCTGGCTTGGCGGCCGATCAGCGGGTGCTCATGCTTTTCGCGTGGCGGTAGCGTCCATTCTGTTTTTGCTCGGCGGCATGGACCAGATTCGCTACTTTACCGGCACCGATGAAGGCAATCTGCCGCATCTGCTCGGCGCGGCGAGCCTGAATCCCTACGACAGCTCGCTCGAGATGCGCATCGCGCGCGCCGAATCGCAAGCCGGGCAGACGGAGAATGCGCTTGCGGCGTTCACGCGCGCCGTGGAGGTCAATCCATCGAATCCAGTACCGCAGGAAGCTCGAGCGCGGGCGCTTCTGGTGGCTGGGCGATTTGACGAAGCCTACGAGCACTACCGGAAGATGCTAGTTCGATTTCCGCGCGATACCGATGCGCTCGTGAATTATGGGCTGCTGGCCATGCGGCTCGGGCATTCGGATGAGGCCATCGAAAATTGGGAGAAAGTGATCGATTTGGATCCGGCGCAAGCCAACGCGCAGCTTTACCTTGCTGAGGCGCTCGATCACAACGGCGAGCACGGCGCGGCCGCGCGGCATTATCAGGCGTATCTGGATCTGACATCGAGGCAAACGGCGGAAGAATCCGCGCCGGTGATTCAGCGCGCAGCCGTGACGCTCGAATTGGCCGACGCTTTGGTTCATAGCCATCAAGCGAACTCGGCGATACCGAGGTATCGGGATGCCGTGCGTCTCGCGCAGCAGGCCGCCAATGTACGCGAGGAGAGCCTGGCGGAATCGCATCTAGCCGACGCGCTCGACGCGGCAAAGCTGCTGGCGGATGCCGCGGCAGCGTATCAACAGGCCATCGCGCTCGATGAGCATTCCGGCGATACGAACGCGGAGGCCGTGGACTGGTTCAATTACGGGCAAGTTCTATCGAAGACGAAATTGCCGGTGCGATTCGCCTTCGCGTGCTTCGTGCGCGCGGAGCAATTGCTTTCGTCATCGCCCGGGCCGCAGCTCGATACCGTGACGAAGACGCGGCGAGAGGCTGAGACGCGGCTTGATGGGGAAGCGGCTGGCGTGCGCAAGAACCTCGAGGCGACGTTGGCACAGGCGAAATCGCTCCCAGAATCGGCGATTGCGGCGCAGTGATCCCCCCGATTTGAGCCACTGGCTGCTGCCCAAGATGAGGATCCTTTAATCCGCTAGTTCCCGCTCGCTTTTGAAGGAAAAGTCACCTCGTCGCGACGCTTCGCGTGCTGCGTAAAGTCCCACATCGCTGAGCCGATTAATCTGGCAGAGAACTCGTGTGCCAACTCGGCCCCGAGTCATCAAGGAAGGCCTCACTAGTGGACGACGCGGAAATCGTCAGGGAGTTTCTTGTCGAGAGCGGCGAGAATCTCGACCGGCTGGACCGGGAACTGGTCATCCTCGAGCAGACTCCGGGCGATGGCGAAATACTGGCCAGCATCTTCCGCACGATCCATACGCTAAAAGGGACTTCGGGATTCTTGCAATTCACGGCGCTCGAGTCGCTGGCGCACGTGGGCGAAAACCTGCTTAGCCGGCTGCGTGACGGCCAGCTTTCTCTCAACCCGGAAATTACAAGCGAACTACTGGCTATGGTGGATGCGGTCCGCGAGATCCTGGCGAGCATTGAGACCAGCGGTGCTGAGGGAACGCGGGACGATCGCGAACTGATCGCCCGCCTGATGCGTCTCTACACGACTCCGACGCCGGCGCCGGTGGGATCACTCGCCGCTGCGAATCCACCGCCGATTGAGGAGGACGAAGACGAAGCCCCGAGTCCGCCTCCGCGCCTGGGGGATCTCTTAATCCAAAAGGGAATGGCGCGGCCCAACGAGATTGCGGACGCGCTGGAGAAACAGGAGCAAGGCGATCCACGGCATCTCGGCGAAATCCTGATCGAGCAGAATGTCGTCAAGCCGCACGAAATTCTTGAAGTGCTGCAAGTCCAACAAACTGCAAAGACCGTCGGCGCGGGCGACGCGACCATTCGCGTAGACGTCCACATTCTCGACAAGCTGATGAATCTCGTGGGCGAACTCGTGCTCACGCGAAATCAGATCCTGCAGCGCTTCGACGCGATCGAAAGCTGCGGGTTACTGCCCGCGGCGCAACGACTGAATCTTCTCACCGGAGAATTGCAGGAAGGCGTGATGAAGACGCGGATGCAGCCCATCGGCAACGTCTGGAGCAAATTTCCGCGTACGGCGCGAGACGTGGCGGTGAATTGCGGAAAGCAAGTGCGCATCGAGATGGAAGGGAAAGAAATCGAACTGGACAAGACGATTCTCGAGGCCATCAAGGATCCGCTCACGCACCTCTTGCGCAACGCCGTCGATCACGGCATCGAGACTCCCGAAGCGCGCCAGGCCGCGGGGAAGAATCCGGAAGGGCGGATCTATCTTCACGCATTTCACGAGGGTGGGCAGGTCATCATCGAGATTTCAGATGATGGCGGTGGATTGAACGTGGAGAAACTCCGCCAGAAGGCAGTCCAGAAGGGCGTTGTTACACCGGAACGGGGCGCACTGCTCAGTGAGCGGGAGATTTTCAATCTGATATTTCTTCCCGGTTTTTCGACCGCGGAGAAAGTCACGAATGTATCGGGCCGCGGCGTGGGGATGGACGTGGTGAAGACGAACGTCGAAAAGATCGGCGGCGCGGTGGACATGCAGTCGCGGCCGGGCGCCGGAACGACGGTTCGAATGAAAATACCGCTGACATTGGCAATTGTTCCCGCGTTGATTGTGACCTGTGCGGGCGATCGATATGCGATTCCGCAAGTCAACTTGCTCGAGCTGGTGAGAATCGAGCCGGAGCAGGTAAAGAACGCGATCGAGAACGTTCACGGCGCGCCGGTGTACAGGCTGCGCGGGAATTTATTGCCGCTGGTGTATCTGGACAAAGAACTGGAAGTGGACTCGCCGCGGAATGGCGCAACTGGAAGCGCGGCGAAGAGCGCGACCACGGAGGCATCCGCCGGCGTGAGCATCGTCGTATTGCGAGCCGACGAGCAGCAGTTTGGCTTGGTGGTGGACGAGGTAAATGACGCGGAAGAAATTGTGGTCAAGCCCTTGAGCCGCAACCTGAAGAGCGTCTCGGCATATTCCGGGGCGACCATTATGGGCGACGGGCGAGTGGCGTTGATCCTCGACGTCCTTGGGCTGGCTCACAGATCGCGCGTCCTCTCGAAATCTCACGATCGGATCATGAAAGACGCGACGGAAGAGACGGACAAGCAGCCGGTTCAGACAGAGACGCTGCTTTTATTCGCCGATGAAAGCGCTTCGCGGATGGCGATTCCGCTCGCCCGTGCATCGCGGCTTGAGGAATTTCCGCGTGCCGCGGTCGAAGAAGTCGGCGGCAAGGAAGTAGTGCAATACCGCGGCGAGATCATGCCGCTGATCCATATAGGAGATGTAATTCAGGACCGGAGAAAGAACCCGCGCGGCGCCGACGGCGTGTCGATCACGCAGCGGGATTTCTTGCAGGTTGTGGTCTTCGCATCGGATGGCCGGAATTTGGGTCTCGTGATCGGCAAGGTGCTGGACATCGTCATGCAAGACGTGGGCGCGTTAAGCGCGGCCGGCCGCGAGGGCGTGCGCGGCTGCGCGGTGATTCAATTGAAGGTCACAGAGCTGATTGATTTGGAGTTTATCGCGCAGCACGGATTGCATGAGGCCGCGGGCTCGCGCCAGCCGGTGAACGCCACGAGCGAAGTGTGAACGGCGATGAGTCGATGGGAGGTCGGGCGTATGCGCTCAAGAATGGAACCCGGCAGGGATAAGGAATCCAAGACCTGGTGGGGCGTGCGGGACAAAATCCGGGCCAGCTTCGGTTTCATTTTGTTGATCCTCGTCGCGCTGGGTTTGGTCAGCTTCACGCAAGTGCGCACCATTCGAAAAGCGGCGGATGAATCCGCCAGTGCAGTGGAAACGCGCCGGCTCTCGAACGTCCTGCGAACCGATACGTACCAGCGAGTGGCCGCGCTGCGAGGATATTTGCTGCAGGGCAACGCCGATATGCTCAAGGAGTATCAAGACGCGACGCAGGATTCCGCAGACCACATGGTGCAGCTCGAGCAAATTGTGGACACCGAGGATGAGCGGGCGACTTTGAACAAGGTTAAAGAACATCTCGCCGAATATACGAACATCGTCGAGCGGGAAATCGAGCTTCGGAAGGCCGGAAAGAAGCAGGAAGCCGAAACGCTGGCCTTCAGCCAGGAGGGCGCCGATTCGAGAGACGCCGTACTGCAGTGGCTCGGCGAACTCATTGAACACGAGCAGCAAATTGCGGCAGCGAGCGTCGCCGAGGAAAAGGACTTATTCGCGCGGGTGCAATTGCTGGTCGGCATTCTCGTGCTGGGCGGAATTATTTCTGGCATCGTGACCGCCGTTCTGATCACCCGCGCGACTTTGAGGCCGCTCCAGGACATGCTGGAATTGATCGAGCACGTCGCGAATAACGATTTAACGGTGAACGATCTCAAGATCAGCAGCCGGGATGAAATCGGCCAAGCGGTCGAAGCCCTGAACAGAATGAAGAACAGCTTGGAAAATACGATTCAGACTGTGGCGGCCAATACTCACGGCGTGGCGCGATCGAGCGAGGCGCTTTCCACCGTGAGCCATCAAATGAGCGCCAACGCGGAAGAAACCTCGGCGCAAGCCAACCTGGTCTCGGCTGCCGTCGCGCGTGTGACCGGAAGCCTGCGCACGGTTGCATCGGGTACGGAGCAGATGAGCATTTCGATTCGGGATATCGCCAAGAGCGCCACGGAAGCCGCGAAAGTCGCTACCGAGGCGGTGGGTGTCGCCGAGACGACCAACGTTACGATCACGCAGCTCGGCGCGTCCAGCGCGGAGATCGGCGAAGTCGTAAAGGTCATCACCACAATCGCGCAACAGACGAATCTTCTGGCGCTGAATGCCACCATCGAAGCGGCACGTGCCGGAGAAGCGGGAAGAGGTTTCGCCGTCGTGGCGAACGAGGTCAAAGAGCTTGCCAAGGCAACGGCGAAAGCCACCGAAGACATCAGCGGGAAAATCGAGGCGATCCAAGGCGACACGACGCGCGCGGTTGACGCCATCGCGCGGGTGAGCGCGATCATCAATCAGATTCAGGGCATCTCCAGCACCATCGCCACTGCGGTTGAAGAGCAGCACGCCACGACCAACGAGATTACGCGGAACATCGGAGATGCGGCGCAGCTTTCGGATGAAATCTCGACCAATATCGAAGGCGTGGCCCAAGCGGCGCAGAGCACTTCGACCGGAGCGTTCGAATCCAAGCGCGCTGCCGAGCAACTGGCGAAGATGTCGAGCGATCTGCGGGAGATCGTCGAACGCTTCAAGTGCAATGACGGCGTCTCAGCGCGGGAAAGTACCGGCCCGCGCGGAGCGAGGCCTGTGGAAGCGCAGCACGCTGCTGAGGAACTCGAATCGGTCGCCGTGCACGTGTGAGGCGCTGTTAATTAGGTCGTGCCCGCGGCGCTTGCGCGAGACGCTTCGAGCGCCTGTCCGAGCATCGCGAATATCCGCGGCACCCAGTCCAGGTGCTCCGGTTTCATCAGCACGGAACGCAGGCATGTGATTCTCTCGGCGTTCCACTCTACTTTCGGGGCGGCTTCAGAGGAGAATTTCGACGGCAGTTCCGCGAGCGCGAGATGCAAGCCGCGCGCTGCAGCCTCCGTGAATACTTTCTGAGATAGCTGAGAAATGCTACGGGCGTCCGCGGCAAGCGGCGCATAGATAACGATATCGAGTTCCGGTTCGAATGCCACGATCCAGCGCGGATCATTCTTCAGTGAGCGATAGAGCGCGAGAGCGGCTTCGCGGCTTTGCGCGAGCCCTTGCGCGAATTCTCCGCCTCGTACGAGCGGCAACAGCTTTTGAGTCGCCCAGAGGGCTACGGCCGCCGCGCCGGGCCGCGAACATTCCAGGCTGATTTCGCCGAGATGAAGATCGCCCGAGCTGAAGTAGGTGTAAGGCGAGTCGTGCTTGTAATATTGGCCGGCGGCTGGATCGCGGAAGATCACGCAGCCGCATCCGTAGGGCTGCAGGCCGTGTTTGTGCGGATCTACTACGATGGAATCGACTTCGCGCAGTCGGTCGTATGCCTTTCGCGCCGTTGCGCTGAGGTTTTCCGCCAGCGTGAAATATCCGCCGTAGGCCGCGTCCGCGTGAATGCGAAAGCCGTGCTTCTCGCGCATCGCTAGGATTTCCGGAAGCCGATCAATCGAGCCGGTTGCAGTGGTTCCGATTGAAGCGACAACCGTGCCAATGTCGCCGCGCTTGACTCTCCGTTCGAGCGCGTCGAGATCCATTCGGCCGTGGCGGTCACTTGCGATCGCCTCGAATTCGAGTTGCAGCACGCCGCTGATTCGCGCGTGCGTGTAGTGTCCTTGCTCGGAAGCCACGATTTTCTTGCCTGGATGCATCCGTCCTGCTACCCACAGCGCTTCAAGATTTGCGACTGTGCCGCCGCTGCAGAGATGCCCGAGATGATTCTTCCAGCCAAACATTGCCGCCAATTCGCCGACGGCCTCTTTCTCCAGCGCCGAGCTGGCGCGGCCTCCGTCGAGCGCGTGATTATTCGGATTGATCCACATCGCCAGCGCATACGCGAGCCGCGCCATCGGATGCGGCGGTTTCAGCATCTGCCCGGCGTAGAGAGGATGAAAGTAAGGATAGTTATCGTGCAGCCTCGCGGCGGCCTGCGAAAGAACTTCGGCGATGCGCTCGCGGCCCGGAATGGCTTGCTCGTACGCCGGCAGGTTCGCGAAGCCCGCGTCAAGCCGCTCAACCGCGGCGAGAAATTCCTTCAGCGTATCCTTCTCGAGCATGATTCCACTGCCTCCCGCGCCGGAACAGATTTGACGCACACGCCGCGTAAAGCGAGTCTATGATATAACGCGCGTCGCCGCGGTGCGCGGGCCGATGCGGCAATCGGCGAGTCGCGCGCGCAGCGGGAGCAAGCGGTGAGGATCGAGATGCGCGCGAAGAGATTTCCATGGATGGGAATGATATTCGCGGGGCTGGCCGTCCTCGCCGCACAGGCACAGCCGCAAAGCGAGGTGCCCTTGAAACCCAGCGTCGAGAAGAGCACGTTCGGCAAGCTCGATGACGGCACGGTCATCGACATGTACACGCTGAAGAATGCGACCGGCGCCACGGCGAAGATCATCACTTACGGCGCAATTGTGACCGAGCTTTGGGTGCCCGATCGCAGCGGCAAACCCAGCGATGTGGTCCTCGGTTTCGACGATCTAAAGGGCTATCTCGGGCCGCATCCATACTTCGGCGGCGTCGTTGGGCGCGTGGTCAATCGCATCGCAAATGCAAAATTCACTCTCGACGGCAAGACCTACGCGCTTCCGGCCAACAGCGGGACTCTCACTTTGCACGGAGGCAAGGTGGGCTTCGATCGCCGCGTTTGGAAAGCCGAGTCGCTCACCGAAGCGCACGCTGCATCTGTGCGGCTCACTTATCTCAGCCCCGACGGAGAAGAAGGATTTCCGGGCAATCTTTCAGTTACGGTCACCTACTCGCTCATCGACGGCAACGCCTTGAAGATCGAATATCGCGCCACGACCGACAAGCCCACGATCGTCAACTTGACGAACCACAGCTATTTCAATTTCGCGGGCAGTGGCACGATTCTGAACGACGTCCTCACCATCAATGCCGATTCCTTCACGCCGTCGGATTCGACGCTGATTCCCACGGGCGAAATCAAGCCGGTCAAAGATACCCCGCTCGATTTCACGCATCCGGCGGTGATTGGCGCGCGCATTGATGCGCTCAAACCCGATCCCGGCGGCTACGATCACAATTACGTGCTGAACGGCAACCCCGGCGAGCTGCATTTTGCCGCGCGCGTGAGCGATCCGTCGAACGGGCGGCAGATGGAAGTCTGGACCACCGAACCGGCGATGCAGTTTTACTCCGCGATTCACCTCGACGGCTCCATCGTCGGCAAGCGCGGCGTGGCATATCCGGCATTCGGCGCGCTGTGCCTCGAGACGCAGCATTATCCGGACGCGATCAATCACCCAAATTTTCTTTCGACGGTGCTGCGGCCCGGCGCTGAGTTTCACAGCCAGACGATTTATAAGTTTTCGGCGAACTGATGCCGTTTAAGACCGCGCCGCAGCCACACGCGCTTGGCGCTGCAGTTGATTCCCCACGGAGGATGGATGCGATACAGAAAATTCGGGCGCACGGGCTTCGACGTCAGTGAAATCGGCTACGGACTCTGGGGCGTCAGCGGGTGGTCCGGCTCGGATGATGCCGAATCACTTCAAGCCATGCAGCTCGCCGTGGATGCGGGCTGCAATTTCTTCGATACCGCCTGGGCCTACGGCGACGGCAAAAGCGACGCGATGCTCGGCCGCATCCTGGCGCAGAATCGCGGCAAGCGGCTGTACGCGGCCTCGAAAATTCCGCCGAAGAATAATAAATGGCCGGGGTCGGCGCGCGATTCTTACCAGGATGCGTTTCCCGCGGCGCATGTCTTCAAGTATGCGAACTTGATTCGCCAAAACCTGGGCGTCGATTCGATCGATCTGCTGCAATATCACGTCTGGGACGATAGCTGGACTGACGAACCTGAATTTCCGGCAACTATTGCCAAGCTCAAATCCGACGGGCTGATTCGCTTTTTCGGCCTGAGCGTGAATCGCTGGGAACCGAACAACGGAATCCGCGCGCTGAAGACCGGCCTCGTGGATGCGGTCCAAGTGATTTACAACATTTTCGATCAGGCGCCCGAAGACAAACTCTTTCCCGTTTGCCGCGAGCTGAACATCGGCGTCATCGCGCGCGTGCCGCTCGATGAGGGCAGCCTCGGCGGCAAACTGACCGCGGAGACCAAATTTCCTCCGGGCGACTGGCGCGGCGGCTATTTTGGCCCGGAGAATCTGGCCAACACGGTGGCTCGTGTCGAGAAATTGAAGAAGATCGTCCCTGCTAAGATGAGCTTGCCGGAAATGGCGTTCCGCTTCATTCTTTCGAATCCCGACGTCAGCAATACGATTCCCGGCATGCGCCGCCCGCAGCACGTCCGCGAAAATATCGCCACGAGCGATGCCGGCCCGCTCGACGCCGCGCTGCTCGCCGCGCTGAAGCCGCATCGCTGGGATCGCACGCCGAAGCGCTGGTCGGATTAAGCCGAGTCTTCGTAGCGCCGATCTCGAATTCGCATCGAGCCAAAAGGCCGGTGGCGAGTTAAGATTCCGCGATGGCGGACTACATCGGCGCAATCGATCAGGGAACCACGAGCACGCGATTCATCGTTTTCGATCGCACGGGCCGCACCGTCGCGCTTGCGCAAAAAGAGCATCGGCAGATTTTCCCGCAGCCGGGCTGGGTGGAGCACGATCCCGAAGAAATCTGGCGCAACACTCAGGAAGTAATCGCCGCAGCGATGGCGCAGAAATCGCTGCGTCCCGCCGATCTCGCCGCCATTGGCATAACCAATCAGCGCGAAACTTCGTTGCTTTGGAATCGCCGCACCGGCGCGCCGCTCGGCAACGCCATCGTCTGGCAGGACACCCGCGTCGCCGATGCCGTCGCCGAATTCGGCCGCGATGGCGGGCAAGATCGTTTCCGCGCGAAAACGGGCCTTCCGCTGTCAACTTACTTCAGCAGCTTGAAAATTCGATGGTTACTTGAAAATATTCCGGGCGCGCGAGCCCAGGCCGAATCCGGCGATTTGCTCTTCGGCACGATCGACACATTTCTCGTCTGGAAGCTATCCGGCGGCGCGCGCGGCAGAATTCAAGTCACCGACGTAACGAACGCCAGCCGCACGCAATTGATGAATCTCGAGACGCTCGACTGGGATACAGAACTCCTAGCAGCATTCGAGATTCCGCGCCAGATTCTTCCGGAGATTCGCTCAAGCAGCGAGCATTTTGCAGAAGCCACGGAACCGGCTATCCGCGGCGTCGCGATCGCGGGGATTCTAGGCGATCAACAAGCCGCGCTCGTCGGCCAAGCCTGCTTTGCCCCCGGCGAAGCGAAGAACACGTACGGCACCGGCTGCTTTCTGCTACTGAACACGGGCGAGCGTCCGGTTCCGTCGCAACACGGCCTGCTCACCGCAGTCGCCTACAAATTCGGCGCCAAGCCGGCCCGCTACGCGCTCGAAGGCAGCGTGGCCATCACCGGCGCGCTGGTGCAATGGCTGCGCGACAATCTCGGCCTCATCGAAAATAGCGCCGCCATCGAATCGCTCGCGCGCACCGTCGAGGACAACGGTGGCGTCTATTTCGTTCCGGCATTTTCCGGCCTGTACGCGCCCTATTGGAAAGCCAGCGCCCGCGGCGTCATCGCCGGCCTTACGCGCTACGCGAACAAAGGCCATCTCGCCCGCGCCGTTCTAGAAGCCACCGCCTTCCAGACGCACGATGTCCTCGACGCCATGGAGCAGGACTCCCACATCCGCCTCGACGCCCTGCGCGTCGATGGCGGCATGGTCGAAAACGATCTCCTAATGCAATTCCAGGCCGACATCCTGAATCGCCCCGTAGTTCGTCCAGCCAACAAAGAAACGACCGCGCTCGGCGCAGCCTACGCCGCAGGCCTAGCCACAGGCTATTTCAGCAATCCGGAAGAATTGCGGACGAACTGGAAGATCGGGCGCGAGTGGCGGCCGACGATGGACGAACCGCAGCGCGAAAAACTCTATCGTCTCTGGCGCCGCGCCGTGAGCAAATCATTCGACTGGACAGATTGATGCACTCGCGATTGCGTCAGAGATAATTATGCCTCCGAGGCCTTGAAATGAAGTCGGGCGGACGGCCACTCGCAACTGCGAGCCGCCGTCCGCCCACATTCGTTATTGCTGCTGGATCAGGACCCCGTTTCCTTGCTGCACCTCATCAATTTCGACCAGAATCACCTGTGAGTTTGTCGCCTGGTAGTAGACGAGATTCATGGTCTCAACGTTTCCGATCTGAACTGATCCAGTAAACCTTCCCGGGTTACTGCCATCGGCAGTGAACGTGCCCGTCAATGTCTGTGCCGGGAAAAGCTGTATTGTTTGAAGGTTGAGGTCGATATCGTTCAGATCTCCCGTGCCTGTCAGATTCCCAGTCATCGCTGCGAGCTGGCCTTCCAGGTCGAGTTCGTCGGTCGTTGTAAAGGCCTGAAGATTTGCGCCGTAGTTCCCCTGGAAAGTGGCGCTTCCGGATTGCGGAACGATTTCTCCGATTCCAATCGCGCCGCCATCCGAATCAAGAATCAACGCGCCTCCGCCTCCCGTTGAACTGTTCGGGTCGAGGATATTCACGCCCGGATCCACGAGATAGACCTGAAACTCAGCGACGTTCGCCGAAACCCCGCCGGAAAGGCCCAGAGTTCCACGAGCGCTCGCAAAGCTCGAGAATGAACTGCCTGAAATCGAACCGTTCGAGATCGTTCCGCCATCGTTTACGTCCATCACCCCGCTCGAAACGCTTCCGCCGCTGTCGGCCGTGAACTGGCCCGCAAGCGCGAGCGATCCGAACACGCTGACTCCCGCCTCTGTGAAGACCGATTTTCCGGCAAGATTGGCGACGGATAAACTGCCGGTGCCCTGGGTGTATGCGCTGCCTCCTGAAAGGAAGTTGCTGTCTTCCTGAATCATCCGAATAGCCTTCGCGTTTACGATGTAGTAGGCGAAAGTCGTACTGCCATTGGAGACCGTTACGCGCCCGAACGAATCGATGCTCGTATTGACCGGAAGAACTACTCCGGTCGAAGTTGCGAATCCTGTCTGCTGATCGTTTACGTCGAACGTGCCGTTATTGAACCCCCCCGAGCCATCCGCAGTCAGCACGCCACCCAAATCCGCAAACACTCCATTTTGCAGATCGAAGCCCGCCAGTGCGAACGAAAATCCACCGGTAAACTGGCTGACGTTGAAGCTGTTCACGTCTTGCAGGTCGAGTGTTCCGCTCGATGTCTCCGTGCCGTCAAACTCCGTGATCAAGCCGTGAGAGCCGGATGTGACTACCACAGCAAATGTTTGAGGTCCCAGGTCGGCCGTCGAGAACTGGATGCTCCCGCGGCCATCGGTGCCCACCGAATACGTCCCATTCGTGAACTGGACAAAATCGCAGGCGCTAATGTCGCAGAAATCCTCTTCGCCGGATGAGATATTGCCGTTGCCATCCGCCACGACGCTCCCTGCAGCAACATAGAATCCAGTTATGTCAGCGCCCGTGAGAAGGAATGCATACTGCCCGTTAAGCGCCGACCCTGTCGAACCGGCGGTAATCGTCGTCACACCCGACACCGAGACGGAACTGTCGGCACTGGCCGTCGCCGTGATCGTCACCGTGTTGCCCGCGGGGACGCTGGCGGGTGCCGTGTACGTCAAGCTCGCGCCTCCGTCTGTGTGATTTGTGCTCAGTGAACCGCAGTCCGCGCCGCCGCAAGTTACGGTCCAGTCGACACCGGTATTGGACGAGTTGAAGACAGTCGCGCTGACCGTCGCCATCGCACTTGTCTGCAACGCCGCCGGTGGCGCCTGCGAGAATGCGATGCTCACGACATTGTTATTGTTGTTGTTGCCGCCGCCGCAGGCCGCGAGTGAAGCCAGGCAGACTGCCGTGAAAGCCACGATTAGGAGTTTACGGTTCATCGCAGACTCCCTCTCGCAGGCGTCGTCGACGCTCCGCGCGTGGCAGTCAAGGATGGAACCAGGAAACCTCTCTCGTTCCGAATCGTATAAGTGTGGCCACCGGCTTCCACCGTGCGCACCAGAAAGATCTGATTGTGATTGACCGTCGCCATCACTCCGACGAGTTTGACGGAATCGCCGGCCTTAACCACAATCGCGTTCGGTCCTTGCAGTGCGCGGCCGACGTGCGCGTCCACCGCTCCTTGTCCCGTCGCCACGGTCAGATGGCCGCCGGCGATCATTCCGGCGCCCGGTTTTGTCACCACGTTGCTTACCGTGCCTTGCAGCGTTGTTTCCTTGCTTGCGTCGTACAGCGGCGCAGGGCGTGCAGCCTTAGCCGATCCTGCGGTCTGAGCGCCGGCTGGCGCTGCGAGCCATCCGAAGAATAGAAAAATTGCCAATGGAACGACTACGAGACCTCTTTTCACCTTGACCTCCAGATTGAAATTATAAATTTACGCCGAAGATTTATCATTCAAAACAACCGAATTACGCTGGCTATCTGCGAGTTTGCTTCCATCTTTCGATGAGCACACGCGGCCTGAAGCATACCTGCGGATCTACGACCCCGAGTAATTAGAACACCAGTCGCTACAAAGAGTTTCATCTCATTGGTGATTCGGTTCCATTTTCTCACCTCTCCGGACGCTCATAGCTATACGATTCTTCATAGGGACACCAACGAGCGAGCAATCGTCCGCGTCATACAGTCGATCCGCGGTGGAATTTTCCTGACGCACCGCCTGCTGTCGGCGGATTCCGATCCTGGCCCGCCCGCGGATGTTTTTCAAATTACACGTATTAGTTTGAAAACAACAATCGCGCGACGGCCTTGCCGGGTACCCGCGACACGGTAGATTGGAATGGGGAGCCATCGGGTACGACCAGGGCAGGGGGAAGTTCATGGGATGTTTTAGGTTCGATCTCACCGAGTTCTGGGAGAGGCATTTGCCCATCGGCCTGCGCGCCGCCATCGCGGCTGCCGGCCTCGCCGTAGTCCTCTGCTGGGCACCCGCCGCCCCCGCTCAAGAAAGTCACATCGGAAAATGGACCGGTAACGCTCGAGCCGGCAAAGACCTCTTCCGCCGATTCTGTATCGGGTGTCACGGCAAGGACGGCGATGGGAACGGCGAGAACGCTCCTTACGTTGATCCCAAGCCTCGCGATTTCACTCTGGGGATCTTCAAATGCCGCTCGACGCCCACCGGCAGCCTTCCGCTCGATGAGGATCTCTTCCACACCATCGGCAGGGGAGTGGACACCACGGCGATGCCTTCCTGGCAGCCGCTTACCGATCAACAGCGCGCCGATCTCGTCGCCTACATCAAGACTTTTTCACCGCGTTTCCGCGAGGAAAAACCGGACCCGCCCGTCAAGATGACGCCCGAAACTCCCGATACATCCGAGAGCCGCCAGCGCGGGGAAGTGCTTTACCAGACGACTCTCAAGTGCGTGCAATGCCATGGAGAGACCGGCAAGGGCAACGGGCCCGCAGCCTCAACTTTACGCGACGACAAAGACAATCCGATAACGCCGTACAATTTCACCGCTCTGAATCGCTTCAAGTGCGGTGACACAAACGCAGACCTCTATCGCATCTTCATGACTGGGCTCGACGGCACTCCCATGCCGTCCTTCGCCGACTACGTCACTCCCGATCAAGCTTGGGATCTCGTGCACTACCTGCGGACGCTGCAAGTTCATTATTCGGGTAAGGCTTCACCCCGGGCAGCGAAAACAACTGCGAACGCTTCTTTGGATAAGTAGGATGGCACGCGAGAGCATTCTGACTCGAGCGGACGCAGCCGAAACAAATGGAACCGCCACCCTCGCTCGGCGCAAGACGATAGGAAAACGCATGAGGCCGTACAAGCTTTCGGCCGTTGCCGCAATACTCGCCGTCGCACTATCCGCGCCTCCGGCGGTGCGCGCGCAGTCAGCGTATCAAGTCGTCGAGGTGCCGGACGGAGGCACGATCGCCGGAATTGTTAAATGGACCGGCGAAAAACCGAAGCCGCTTACGCTCCCGATTACAAAGGACCCCAGCGTCTGCGATCCCGATAAAACCGGAACGCGCGATCTCGAACGGATCGAGGTTAGCCCGGAAGGCGGCGTGGCGAATACCGTCGTCTATCTCCGCGGCGTCACGAAAGGGAAAGCTTGGGATCTCCCCGATTCGCGTCGCTCGCTCGACCAGGAGCATTGCCGCTACGTCCCGCATATCTCGCTCGTTCAGGCCGGCGGCGATTTCGGTATGAAGAGCAGCGATCCGATTTTGCACACAGTGCACATGGCCGGCGCTGTGGATTACAACCTCCCATTTCCCATGACCAACGTGTTGCTGACCCGGCCCATGCGCAAGAGCGGCATGGTCGACCTGAAATGCAACGCGGGGCATATTTGGATGAACGGCGTCATATTCATCGTGAATCATCCCTACTACGCGATCACCGATGAACACGGCAGTTTTCGGCTGACGGGTGTGCCGCCCGGCGAATACGAAATCGTCGCTTGGCACGAAGGCTGGCGCGTAGCCCGCGAGGAACCCGTCCTAGACGTTGGCACGCAAACAAAGACCAAGCGCCTCTTCTTCACCGAACCGCTCACCTGGGAGAAAAAAGTCACGGTCGCCCCCAACGGCCGCTCCACCGTCGACTTCACAATTTCCGAACGCTAACTAATTCAAAATTCGATTAGTTCACTCGGGTGCGTCACTTCATCGGACTCACGTTGCATCGTCGTCGCCTCGTGGATGCTGGCTGGTACGAACGATGCGAACCGCTCCACAACCCATCTCCCCAATCTCGCTAGATTCGAGAACCTTCGGCAGGAACGCAAGCAGATCGATGGTCCAAATTGCGGAAGAACTGAAGCCGGAGAGCTTTATGCAAGAGGAGTCGGCGGGAGATTTAGAGGGAGGCGGTGCCGGCGTCCCGGCACCACCTCTCTCCTGTGTTGGGAGGTTGCTATTGGCCCTCGACTACGCCGTCTGCGACCAAGGTGGGATCGATATCAACAAACACGAGCTCACCATTGGTTGCCTGATAGACGGCGATATCCAGATTGCCCGATACGGTTCCAAAGACGATTGTCGCCGTCGAACGCCCCGGATTGGCGGCATCGGCTGCAAACGTCCCCGTCGTGGCTTGACTGGATTGTCCCGAAAAGAACAGGTCATTTACTGACGCACTTCCCGTTACGGTTGACGTTCCGTCTGAGAAAACCGAACCGACCGCATCCGCCACGTCCGGCGCCTGGAAGTCCAAGGCGTAATTCCCGAAGAAAGTAGCAGTCGTGTCCTGCGGCGTGACAAATCCGGTCGCGAACGCGTCCAGATCGAGATCAACGATCAGTGCGCCTCCAAGGCCGGTTCCGGTGTTATTCGGGTCTGCCAGGTTTAGAGTAGGGTCAGTGGCATAAACTCCGATCGAGGTGATATCCGGTGTATTGGTGAACGTCAGCGCCGCACTTCCGTATCCATCCCCGCTGACGTCGAACGAATAAGTTCCGGTAATCCCACCATTCGTCGGAGTGCCGTTATCTTCATTTGCATCACCGAATCCCGCACTGAAATTTCCAGCTCCGTCCGCAGTGAGCAGCCCAGCCGTGGACAAGAATCCAAAGCTGCCGCTACCCGATTCGGTGAACACGTTCGCGCCGGTGAGGGAAGCCACGGTTATGCTGCCCGCGCTGCTACCCTGGCCGTAGAATGATCCCGCCTCCGTTATTGCCGCGTCGACGTCGACGATCCTCAGGCATTCTCCGTTCACGATGTAGTAGACGAAGCTCAGCCCTCCGATGTTGAACGTGCCGCGACCGTTCGCGTCCGGAATGGAGTACGTGGAACCCGGCGCGCCTTTGAGAAACAAGTTCCCCGCCACGTTCTCATCGAGCGTCATTGTAAATGTTCCGTTTCCATCAGCCGTCGCAACCCCGCCGGCGACGTACAGGCCTTCGCCCGGATTCACGTCGACGCCGTTGTATTCGAACGCATACCCACCGGTGATCTGCGTCAGATCCCCAGCCGTAAACGTCTGGAAATCCAGGCTTCCGCTGGATGTCGCGGTGTCGTCGAATTGGATGACCCGCGCGTGGTTGAGATTGGTGAAGGTCACTGCCAGGGTCTGCACCCCGGCAACGCCGACAGTCACATCACTCAGGTCCAGCGTTATCGTGCCCTGTCCGTCCTGACCCACCGTGTAGCTTCCGCCAGTTACCGTGATGGCCGTCGAAGTAAGCCCGGCCGCGTTGTTGTAGTCCTCTTCGCCCGACATCACATTCCCAGCGCCATCGAGTGTTACCGATCCCGCTGCGGAATAGATGTTGTCGGAGGCGTCGCTGCCGCTCACAACAAATGCATACGGGCCCGCGACAAACGAGGTGTCGGAGATCGGAACGACGACCATGTTGGATGCAGCAAATATCGTGCTGTCTGTCGCCGACGTCGCGGTGACAACAACGAGCATCCCGCTGAGATCCGGCCTACCCGGCACGATGTCGTCCGCGGGGATGGTTGACGGAGCCGTGTAGCCAATCGTATCGCCACTCGCCGAACTCGCCGCCGTTAGCGTCCCGCAGTTGGCGCCAGTGTCGCACGCCAGAGTCCACAGTACACCGCCATTCGACGCATCATTCGTCACGGTCGCCGAGAGCGGCGAAGTGAGTTTGATCTCCGTTGCCGATGGCGGAGGCGTTGTCATCGCCAGAATGATTTGTTGTTTCGGTTTCCCACCACCGCCGCATGCCGCGACGAAAGAGGTCAGTCCCACTGCCAGAAGGACAAACAACAGTGATTTGCGGTTCATCGCTGCCCTCCTTTTGTAGGATCGGTCGTCGGCGCGTCCCCTGGCTTCATGCCAGGGTAAATCAACGCTCCCTTTTCATTTCGAATCGAATACTTGTGGTCTCCCGCTTGAATCGTTCGGGCCAAGAAGTAATGATTGTTGTGTACGGTCGTCATCACGCCAACCACTTCGACCGATTCACCCGGCGTCAACGATAGCGGATCTTTTCCCTTGGTCGCGAACTGGCCGAGGTGAGCATCCACGGTGCCGGTTGATGTCGCCAGAAACAGATGCGCACCCACCGGTGTGCCGCGAGCCGCCGTCTTCGTCATGTGGTCTACGGTACCCTTCAAGGTTACTTCTTTCCTCACGTCATAGCGCTGTGCCGCTGGCGCTCTTTTCACCGGCTTCGCCGTCTGGGCCATTACCGGCACAGCCAGCGTAGAGACGGCTATAAGGGCTACCAGCCCAAAGCCTCCCAACACTTTTCTCATTTCTCTCCCTCCCCTTTTAAGCTCTCGTCCTGAACCAACACGCGAGGAAGCAGCAAAACGGTACCAGGGGGACAGCCTGCTGCCCCTTGTTTGCGATCGACGGACGAAATTCTTACGGATGGACGAATGTCCAGGAAACACCCCGCAAGAGATTATCACGCCCGTCAATACAGAAAAGCGTTTTTTGCAGCTTGTGCGCCATTTCATACGTGGCCGCCTTCTCCGCAACCGGCAGCGAAAATCCCGCAACAATGGCCGCTGCCACCCGCTCGTGACTCCAATCCCGCCGTACTCTCATCTAATAATTGAAAGTGCCGCGAGCACTTCAGGAGGAATCCAGCATGAACGCTGCTCAGATCGCACGCCGCCTGGCAGGAATCTTGATTGGCATCGTGGTATTCGGTGCATTTGCTTTCGCGCGGCCTCGAGCCGTCGCTCGGCCCGCGATTCGCGCCGTCGCGCAGCAATCCCACGCGCGCAGCGACGCCCATTTCGAGGAATGGCTGAAAAACGAAGTCCGCCATCAACTCGTCCTCTTGCCGTACTATTCGATCTTTGACAATCTCGAATACCGCATCGATGGTGCCACCGTCACTCTCGAGGGTCAGGTCGTCCACGCCACGATCAAGGATGACGCCGAGTCCGCCGTAAAGAAAATCGAAGGCGTCGAAAAAGTCGTCAACAATATCGAAGTTCTTCCGCCTTCTCCCATGGATGACGATATTCGCCGCGCCGAATACCGCGCCATCTACGGCTTCGGCCCGCTCGAGAAATACGCAGTTTCGTCCGTGCCCTCCATTCACATCATCGTGAAAGCAGGACACGTGACTCTCGAGGGCGTGGTGGACAATCAGGCCGACAAAGACGCAGCCAACGTTCGCGCCAACGGCGTCGCCAACGTCTTCTCCGTCACGAACAATCTCAAGGTAGTCAAGTAAGCAACACATTCCCGGGCGATTTGCCTCGCCTGATTCGGGAGGGCGTCTGCTATTATTCAGGGAGGCCGCCCTCTCGAACGTGATTTGTGCGCCCGGCGCATCCGCGAAGCACCGCGATGCGCGCAGAAATTGGGGGGCGAGCGGTCCGTCTGGCACTGATGGCATCCCCGCCCAACCAGCGCCAGGCCAAGGGCTTGCGCTCGCGCTGAAGGTGAGCGCTGTGAGCTCGCAATTGGGTCGAGCGCTATGCGCTCGCGTTTGAATTGACATTCGAACGATGGCCGAACAAGAATCCAATTCGCTGATGCGTCTCAGCTTGAGACTTGTTGCGCCGCTGGTCCTCAGCGTCGCCGTCGTCTCGCTGATCTTCGCCGCTTATCAGGTGCGCACGCAGGATCGCAGTATGCGCCGCGATCTGCAGCGTCGCGCAGAAGTACTCGGCCAAAGCTTGCAAGATGATTTCGAGCGCGAGATCTCCGCCCATTCCGACGCTGCGTTGCATCGCACCATCGAGCGCCTCGGGCATCGCGACCATATTCTCGGCATCGCTGTTTTCGACACCAAAGCCAATCCTCTCGGCTCCAGCACGGGTCTCGATTTCGGCATTCTCAATCGCGCCGCGCAGTTTGCAGGCTCTTGCGATAGCGATGCGGGCTGCCACGAGTTCTTCGACTCCAGCCAGGACGCGCAGATCCACATTTACGCCCTGCCCATCCGCTCGAACGACGCCCTGGTCGGATCGCTCGCACTGGTCAGCGACGCCAGCTTCATCCAGCAGGCGACGCGACGCATGTGGCGCGACAACCTGTTACATGCCGCGTTTCAGACGCTTTTCATTGCGCTTCTGGCCTTGGTCATGATGCGCTGGGTTTTCCGCGAGTCCATCTCGCGCGTCGCCGGATGGATGCGCTCTTTGCGCCTCGGCAAGGCTTCGGCGCAGCCGCCCGATCGCTCCGGTATCCTCGCACCCCTCACTCATGAAGCCGCGCAGATGGCCCAGAGTCTCGACGCTGCGCGCGCCGCGGCTGATGAAGAAGCCCGCCTCCGCGAAGCCGGCGAATCCATGTGGACTGCCGAACGCTTGCGCGTCAGCGTCCTCGGCAAATTGCACAACGCCGCGCTATTTGTCGTCTCCAATCGCGAGCCCTATCTCCACGTTCGCGATCAGGACAATTCCATCCGCACGATCGTTCCCGCCAGCGGTGTAGTCACCGCTCTCGAACCCGTGGTTCTCGCCTGCGACGGCACCTGGATCGCCCACGGCTCCGGCAACGCCGATAGGGAAGTCGTCGACAAGCAAGACCATATCCGCGTTCCGCCCGACGATCCGCACTACACTCTTCGCCGCGTCTGGCTCACCAAGGAAGAAGAAGATGGCTACTACTACGGTTTCTCCAACGAAGGTCTGTGGCCTCTCTGCCACATTGCCCACACGCGCCCTCTCTTCCGCCCTGACGACTGGTTTCAATATCAGCGCGTAAATGAAAAATTCGCCAAAGTCGTTCTGGAAGAGTTGCGCGGCACCGAATCACCCGTAGTTCTGGTGCAGGACTATCACTTCGCTCTTCTCCCGCGCCTGATCAAAGAGCAGCGCCCCGACGCGCGCATCGCCATCTTCTGGCACATTCCTTGGCCCAATCCCGAGGCGTTCCGCATCTGCCCGTGGCAGCGCGAACTTCTGAACGGTCTACTCGGCGCCGATCTCATCGGATTCCATGTTCAAGCTCATTGCAACAATTTCCTCGAGACGGTGGACCGCGCTCTCGAAGCCAATACCGACTGGGATCGCTTTGCCGTCAGCCGCCAGGGCCACCAGACTCTAGTTCGCCCGTTTCCAATCAGCGTCGCCTATGCCGACCCCAAGCACAGAGGCGACCTCCATGGTGACCGCGCCATCATGCGCCGCAAAGTCCTCGAGGAACTCGGGCTGGACGTCCGTTATCTCGGGGTAGGCGTTGATCGCGTGGATTACACCAAAGGAATCCTCGAACGCTTCTGGGCCATCGAGCGCATGCTCGACGAGCATCCCTACTATCAGGGAGAATTCAGCTTCATTCAGGTCGGCGCACCCAGCCGCACCAACATCAAGCGCTATAGCGATCTCCTCGTCGAGGTACGCGAAGAAGCACAGCGCATCAACAACAAATACAAATCCGCCAAATCCAAGCCCATAATTCTTCTCGAGCGCCATCACGATCATCATGAAATTGAGCGCTTCTATCGCGCTGCGGATTTATGTCTCGTCACCTCGCTGCACGATGGCATGAATCTGGTCGCAAAAGAATTTGTCGCCGCGCGCGATGATGAACGCGGCGTCTTGATTCTCAGCGCCTTCACCGGCGCGGCTCGCGAACTGGGCGACGCTCTCGTCGTCAACCCCTACGACGTCGAGCAGCTTGCCACGGCGATCTACACGGCCCTCAACATGGGCCCCGATGAGCAGGAAAAGCGCATGGCGGCCATGCGCCGCATCGTCCGCGAAAACAATATTTATCGTTGGGCGGGAAACCTGGTAACCGCACTTTCGGAAATCCGCATCGATAAACCGGAGAAGGTCGAAGCATGAGCATTCTGGATACACAGCGCGGCAAGGTTCTCGAGCTTTCGAACGCTAAGAACCGCGGCGGCGCTCGCCGTCACAAAATCGTCTCTATCGCCGCCGCGCCACAGTTCGGCTCGCCCCGGAATCTTTTCTCGGCTTGGGACGAAATTGCCGACGACATCCGCGAAGCGCGCTCCATTGCCGTTCTCTCGGACTTCGATGGCAGCCTGGTAAAAATCCAGCGCCACCCGGGCTCAGTACGTCTCGGCAAGCCCACCCGCGAAGCTCTAGCCGACCTTGTCCGACACGACGTTCTCGTCGGCATCGTCAGCGGCCGCAGTCTCGCCGACGTCCGCAAGCGCGTTGGCCTGGCTGGCATCTGCTACGTCGGCTGCCAGGGCTATTCCATCCAGGATGCGCGCGGCCATCGCATCACTCTCGCCAATCGCGATGAGCGCCGCCTGCTCGCTCACGCCACCGAGCAACTCAAAGAGAAGCTCGCCGGCCTCGATGGCGTCCGCCTCGAAGTCAAAGAGGCCACTCTCGCCGTGCATTACCGCGAAGCCGGCCGCGCCACCGCCGCCCGCACCAAGTTCATCGTTACCGAAACTATCGCGGAAAATCGCGGCCTGCGTCTCAGCGGCGGCAAAAAAGTATGGGAAATTTTTCCCGGCTCGGGCGTGGATAAATGGACGGCCATCCGTTTCCTGCTTTCGCGGGAAGGTCATATGGAATCGCTTCTGATTTACGCCGGTGATGACGTCGGCGACGAACCTGTCTTCGCCCGCATGTCGGGCATTTCCATCCTTGTCGGCAAGCGCCGCGCCACTGCCGCGCGTTATTCGCTCGAATCGCCCGTTGAACTCCGCCGATTCCTCGAGCGAGTCGCGGACGCCCGCCGATGATGCGCTCCCAAGAGCCGTTCCAATTTGTCGCTGCCTCGTATCTCGTCCGCATCTGCCCGGAGCGCGCCAACAATCTCGCGGAACTTGCAGCCGAACTCAAGACAGTTTCCGACAATTCGATTTTCTATCACACCTTCCAGAGCCTGGAAGAGCACCATTACACGCCCTTTTCCAGCGAGTTCGCCCAATGGGTCGTGGCATCTTGCAATCAATATTCGCTCGCCGAGCAAATGGCCGCTCTCGACGTCGGCCGCTTCGTCTCGATTGATGAACTCCGCCATGAGCTCGTCACTGTCATCGAAAATTACATCGCGCAATATCCGCAGGCCCGCGCAGCGCGCGGCTTCGAGCCCTTCTACTTCTGCGAAGAAATCGAATTCACGCTGCCCCTCGATATGCGCGCCACCACTCTCGCCGAGCTCGCGGCGGGCATCCGCAATCTCAGCCCCCAATCGCTCCACCATCACTTCATCAATTCGCGCCTGCGTCTGCATCTCGAAACCAATGATTTCTCCCACTGGATCGAAAAGAATTTTGGCCTCACCGAACTCGCCGATCGCCTCAATCACGTCGACTTCCACACCAACACTCTCGATAGCCTCCGCGATGAGCTCGTCGCCACCATCGAGCCTTGGGTCAATCAGTGAGCGCCACCTCCACCGAAAACTCCGTCCGGCACGTCCGCCTCGAGGATCACGCCGCCATCGTCGGCCAGCCCGAAATCAATGAGATCCGCGCCATCGCCAAGCTTCTCTCGGGCAAGCGCATCAAGATGGTCAATTCCACGGCCGTCGGGGGCGGCGTCGCGGAAATTCTCAATCGCCTCATCCCTCTGTTCGAGGAACTCGGCCTGGACATCAAGTGGGAAGTGTTAAAAGGCGGCGAAGCGTTCTTCGCCGTAACGAAAGCCTTTCACAACGCCCTGCACGGCGAGCCTTACGACGGCCCGCCCGAATGGTTCGATACATTCCTCGCCACAAATGAAGAGAACCGCCTTCATATTCCGCTGGACGACGATTTCGTGGTCATCCACGATCCCCAACCGGCGCCCCTAGTCCGCGCGCGCGATTCCCTGAACCGTCGCACGCACTGGGTCTGGCGCTGCCACATCGATCTCTCTCGCCCGAACGAAAAAGTCTGGAATTTCCTGCGCCCGTTCGTCGAAAAATATGATGTTTCGCTCTTCTCTTCCGCCTCGTTCACTCAAGAGCTTTCCATTCCGCAATATCTTTTCGCGCCGACGATCGATCCTCTCGCCGATAAAAATCGCGAGCTCGATCGCGAATATATTCGAAGCGTCGTCGAGCGCTTCAATATCGATCCCTCGCGCCCGATCATCACCCAAGTCTCGCGCTTCGATCGCCTGAAAGATCCCGTCGGTGTGATCCAAGCCTATCGCATCGTCAAACGCCACACCGATTGCCAGCTCGTTCTCGCCGGCGGCGGCGCCAGTGACGATCCCGAAGGCGAAGCCGTGCTGATGGAAGCCCGCGAAGCCGCCGATAACGATCCCGACGTCTTCCTTCTCAATCTTCCGCCCTGGAGCCATTGCGAAATCAACGCCCTCCAGCGCGCTTCCACCATCGTCGTTCAGAAATCCCTGCGCGAAGGTTTCGGACTCACGGTCACCGAAGCCCTCTGGAAGAAAAAGCCGGTAGTAGCCTCAGCAGTCGGCGGAATTGTCCGGCAAGTCCTGCACAAACTGACGGGCATGCTGGTCCACTCGGTAGAAGGCTGCGCCTACCAAATCCGCTATCTGCTGGCCAATCCTGAAATCGCGCAAAAGCTAGGCGAGAACGGCCACGAACACGTAAAGGAAAATTTCCTGGTCTCAGGCAACTTGAAGCGCTACCTACTAGTTTTCTCAGTCCTCCAACAACGCGGCGCATAGTCGTACCGCTGGCGTCCCGCCGGCTTCTTACGACCGTCGCCGTTGGCCCGCACCGCAATCACGCGCGGACCTCTCAATTACCTTGCGGCCCCAATCACTTCGCTCCCTGCGCCTCAATCTTCTCAATCACAATCGCGTGCGACCCACCCCGCACATAAACTTTCCCCGTAGCGGTCACTTTCTGCCCGGCATAAGCCAACAACTTCGCGTTCTGTCCCACCGCCGGCGTCGTCTCCCCAATCGGCCAATAAATCACCCCGCCATCCGCCAAAATCACCAACGGCGATCCGCCATTCGCGCACTTCGTCGCACACTCCGCGCTAATCGGCTTCTCCAAAGATTTCGTAAACGCGCAAGCCGAATCCAGCACATAACCCTTCACCGTCTCCGTCTTGTCAGCCGCCCCGCAAAGCGCCGCCGCCAAAACAACCGCCGCTGCCACCAACGCCAATCTCATCCGCATGTTCATCGCTCCTCCACGAAAATTTAATCGCCACGCCGCAATTCAAAGCGGCGCCTCATCCTCGATCTCCGCCAGTCCCAACGCACACACCCCGGCCCTGTTCGGTAACCGGGGGTTCGTTTTCTATCTAGATCGTCGTAGCTAGGGGTACGGAATTGCCGCCAATCTATTCGCCCAAGCCCAACAGCGCAATACTGTAAAACTACTAGCCCCAGGTTCAGTACCGCTGGCGTCCCGCCGGCCTCTTACGACCGCGAATGTCGAACAGGCCAGCAATCGTGGTCGGCGCGAGTCGCTATATAATTGCGGTGTCTCGGTTGAGCGGTCCGCGCGCGATTCTTGCTCGTGGCAAGATCATGCTCGTCAGATGCCGGCGGGACGCCAGCGGTACCAACTTCACGGCACATTCACCAATCCATTTCGAATCGCATAAACCACCAATTCCGCCGTCTTATGAATCCCCAGCGCGTCCATAATGTTCGCCCGGTGCACCGACACCGTATTCGCGCTCAATCCCAACTCCGCCGCGATCTCCTTGTTCGATTTCCCATCCACAATCATCTGCAAAATCTCCAACTCCCGCGGCGTAAGCCCCGAATTCCTCTCGCCCTTCAGCGACTCACTCTTCTCCAATTGCGGCGCCAAAACTTTCTCCCCAGCCGCCACGCGCCGTATCGCCGCCGGCAATTCCAAATCAATCGCGCTCTTCAAAATGTATCCGCGCGCCCCCGCCGCCAGCGCCTGCCGCACTAACGTATCCTCCGAATGCATGCTCAGCATCAAAACTGCCGTCTCCGGCAACGCCTCCAAAATCCGCTTCGTCGCCGCGATTCCGCTGCCTCCCGGCAACGCGCAATCCATCACCACCACGCGCGCCTTCAATTGCAACGCCTGCCGCACCGCCTCGTCCGCGTCTCCCGCCTCGCCCACCACCTCCAAATCCGCCTCATCCTCGATAATCCGCCGGAAGCCCATGCGCACCAGGGTGTGATCGTCCACCAGCAGCACGGAAATTTTTTTAGCCATGCGCCTCAGCCTTCTCCCGCGGCACTCGCAAACGCACCAGCGTCCCGCCGCCCGCGGGCGCCGCAAATTCCAGCGACCCGCCCAGCAATTCCGCTCTCTCGCGCATGGCCACCAATCCAATCCCGCGGTTCACCACTTGGCCCGCAAATCCCTTGCCGTGATCTTCCACCTCCAGCTCCAGCCCATCGCCACCAAATCGCAGCCGCACCCAGGCCTGCGCAGCTCCCGAATGTCGCGCCGCATTATTCACCGCTTCCTGCAGCACACGATAGATATGTATCGCCGCGCCTCCATCCACCGCAAACGCATTTCCAATTTTTTCGTACGCGATCTTCAATCCCGTCTGCTTCTCCACATTCGCCAAGTACCAACTCACCGTAGCCTCAAGTCCCGCCTCCTCGAGCATCACCGGATGCAAAGCCTGCGAAAGCATCCTTACTTTTTCGAGCGTCTCCTGCGCAATCCCCGAAACCTCGCGCAACTCCGTCCGCAAAGGCGAATCCGCCGGCGCATGACGCTCCGCCCGCCCGAGCATCGCCCCCACTGCCGTCAAAATCTGCCCGAACTCGTCATGCAGCTCGCGCGAAATATGCCGCAGCGTGGATTCCTGCGTGGCGATCAACTTCTGCGCCAATTCGCTGCGCTGCTCCGACAGCGCCGCAAGCTGCGCAAAAAGCCTGCGATTCGCCGAAATCACATACAAGCTGGTCAAGAGAATCGCCGCCAGCGTCGCCGTCAGAAACAAAATCACCTGCCGCTGCACGCGATCGTAAATCTCATTGGCCCGCGCCGCCGCTTCCTTCTGATTCTCATTGTTCTCCACCAGCAGCCGGTCAACGTCGGTGCTCAGCGCCGCCACTTGCGTCAACAACGAATCGCGAATCTCACGCCGCGCCTCGTCCGTCTTCAATTCCGCCGCCAGCGCAAACATTCGCCCAATCTCATCCCAAAACTGCCCGAGCGCCGCAGCCAGATACTCGCGCTGCCCCGGATTCCGCGGCGCCACCGCGAGTTCCTCCTCCTTCCGCAGTGCGTCATCGAGATCGGTATGAATTCTCTGAAATTGCCCCGGCCAAGCCGTCAGCGGATAAGTCTGGCTCTCGTCCAAAATGTCGCGCATCGAAAGCCCCAGCGAGTTCAAATCATTCTGAATCCGCAGAAGCTGCAACGAATCCCGCCGGTTCCGCTCGGCAATATTATTCTGCAGCCCCCGCAACCCAGAAATCTGCCGCGTGATATAACCCGAGTAAGCCACCACCGCAGCAATCGTAATCACCAACCCCAGCATCAACCCGGGAGTAGGAGACCGCACAGGCAAGCGCAACATGGCCCGAGAATATACAACCCCAGCCGCAATTGCCATTCAGCCAAAACAGCAACAGGCACCTTCCGGTCGTAGGGGCGCCGGGTCAATCGCTATGCGATTGCGAAGCAATCGACGCGCCGGCCCGAGTAAGCCCCGCCGATGTGTAAGCCACGATCCGCGCGCGAAACTCGATCCGGGTTGAATTCCCTCGCGACGGAAGGAGCGCTGGTCAATCGCTATCCCATCGCGAAGCAATCGACGAGCCCGCCGTTCGGCCCATACCCAATGCCTGTCATTCCGAACCGCAGGGAGGAATCTGCATTTTCTTCGCATCGCCGGGAGCGAAATGCCCCTCGGCCCCCTCGATTCTCGTTCTAATCGAAAGACGGGTGCTTTCAAAATCTCCGCAATCTGCAAATCTACAGCGCGCAGAGAGTTGGGTGGGCTCGGAGAGGATTCTGCGGAAAACAAGGCGCCGAAAAGGCAAAGGCGTGGCCGAAAGCCCGACTCTTTCCATAACGCGGAAAGGCTGGCCCACCCGCCAGAAACGGGGCTTGCCCCGTCTCTACACGAGTTTCCTACCGTAGCGACAAGAGCGCGCCGATGCCGATCGCGGTGAGCAGCGGCCAGCCCACATGGCGGCCGCGAGTGGAAATCGCGTCGAAGAGTCCCATGCCCGTGAAGGCGACACCCGTTCCCGCCGCTGCCCAGAACCTCGCGGTGGCGGGGTCCCGAACCAGTTGCACCAGAATCAGGGCAAGGACCGCCCAGGTCACGCTGGTTATATGCCAGGCGAAGCGAAGAATTATGCGGGCAAGGTCGCTGGCCAAAACACCTTCGCGACGCGCAAGCAGCGGACCCAGCAGTCGCCGCTCACCCAACATCGAATGCGTAAAGGCTGTGACCACCAGCAACACCGCCGCTGTGAAAAGCAGACCGTTAGACATGATGAGTTCGGAGTCTCCTTTTTGACTTTAATAATATCCTCAAAAGAGCCGGCGGGTGGGCCATCCTTTTCCGAAGGTTTGCAGTTTAGGGTGGGCGCGTGGCCCAGCCCTTTCCGATGGTTTTTGGTTTCGTGTGCCCCATCCTTCCCGGCGGGTGGCCCACCCTTTCCCTGACCTCAGTATTTTCCGGAGTGGCGCCCATGCGTGCCGGCGGGAATTCTACGACTCTGTGAGTTAGCCGCACGGTACCGGTTTTAGGGGTGGCCCATCCTTCGCGGTTTGCCGGGTCCGGGCTGATGATTCAGCCCGGCGACAGTCAAGACGTGGCTTTTCGGCCCCGTACTTCGGCCCCGCTTTTTCTTCCTCCTTGCTCCTTCGTTCACACCGCATCAATTCGAATCAATCCATCGTCCTTTCCCTCATGCCCCGCATACGAACTCCACGTCCACTCCCGCGGCGAACTCACCAGGCCACGCTTCACCCGATTCCTGAGCATGTAGTTCATCTTTCACATTTAGTTCTAACCCAACCGTACCATTGCCTATGCTTCAACCTACCTTCACAATAACTGCACGGCCCCGCAGCGCAGGAGCAACAAAACGCTTCACCAGAGACTCCTGCGTCGCCGCCGTACGCGGCCGGCGCACGCACCATCAAGCGCCCCGCGAACAAAGGAACCAGCGCAGAAACAATCGGGACACTCAAATATTGTTGCCGGGCCTAAGTCGTTGACTTTAAAGGACGGGCCCCACAAACAATCGGGACACATCCCGGGGCGGGTGGGCCAGCCTTTTCCGGCGGGTTTGCTTTTCGGGGTGG